>ERZ1034913.78-NODE-78-length-97379-cov-60.206855_pt1 | contig 97379 bp, 88 predicted proteins | sample MGYA00520697_ERZ1034913 | MGnify/ENA primary metagenome ERZ1034913 (study PRJEB33766, sample SAMN09781786) | gut metagenome | biome: gut microbiome | host: Homo sapiens | place: Madagascar | study: EMG produced TPA metagenomics assembly of the PRJNA485056 data set...
TTGTTGTCTGATCTTTGGCCACGGTTGTCGTCTGGTTGGCTTTGTAGTCTTCCGTGACATCGCCCGTAACGGTTTCGGTCAGGGTACCGTCAACCGTATTGGCCTGGTTGCCTTTCACATGTGTGGTCTGGTTGCCGCCTACTGTTGTTGTCTGATCTTTGGCCACGGTTGTCGTCTGGTTGGCTTTGTAGTCTTCCGTAACATCACCCGTGACTGTTTCGGTCAGGGTACCGTCAACCGTATTGGCTTGGTTGCCCTTCACATGTGTGGTCTGGTTGCCGCCTACTGTTGTGGATTGGTTCGCCTTATAGTCTTCCGTGACATCGCCCGTAACGGTTTCGGTCAGTTTGCCGCCGACAGTGTTGCTCTGGTCACCCGTCACGTCCGTGGTCTGGTTGCCGCCCACTGTCGTCGTCAGGTTCTTGCCGATCGTATTGGTCATATCCTCGGACGTCGTATTCGTAATGTTTTTAGCCTTATTGTTGATATTCCCGGACTCTGCCGTTACATTGACATCCGTTGCCGTCTGTTCTATCTTTGTTGAATCCGTGCCATTCGTCACGGTGTGCACGGAGCCGGTGGCAGTCTGCTCCAGAAGATTCGAGTTACTGTTGCTGTCCACCACTTCCTGCGTGATCTTATCCTTTTGCAGCTTCAGCTGCGCACCGTTTCCGCCGGTGGGACCCATTCCGACGGCCGACGCGTCAAGTCCGGTCTTATCGAATTTAAAACGGCTGCCTTCGACTGTATTGTTGTGGATATCGCCCGTAAAGTTCAGGTTTTTGCTCTCAATATCCCCCGGTTTTATATGTGTCAGGTTATTATTGTCATCCTTGACCAGCACTTCACTGGGTTTGAAGGTTCCCTTGACGGTAAGATCACCGCCGATCGTAGCATCCCCTGTCGTTTCCAACGTAGATATACCGCTGAGGGCGTTGCCGTTTACGCTGATATCATTGAGTTTCGTAACGCCCGACATGGCGCCGTTTTTGATATTGACGCCGTCGACATTCGTCCCGCCGCCGGCGTTATAGCTGATATTGGTCGTTTTCTCTTCCTGTTTGTCAATGCGATCACTTAAAGCCTTATCCGCCGCCACGCGTTCATTTTTTTCATCCTGCAGATCCGTCTTTGTGGTAAAATTCGTATTGGCATCCGCCTTGGATAAGTAAGTGGTGCCTGCATCCGCCTTGGACAAGTAGGTGGTGCCTGCATCCGCCTTGGACAAGTAGGTGGTATTGGCATCGTTCTTAGTCAACAAATCGCCGGCATCCCCTGCGACGACCGGCGTGCCGCTCGGCAGTTTTCCGTCGGAACCTACTGGTACATTATAGGCGGCCCCGGCAAAGCCCGTGCAGCCTAACGATGCGGTCAGGGCTAAGGCTGCCGCGACAGCCGCCTTTGCAACGCTTCTCGTGCGGGCGGCCTTGATCCTGTTTTTCCCGAATTCCGATGTCACTACATAGCAGGATCTGATTTTACTCCAAATAACTTTATAGATTTTATTCATGCAACCTGCACATCCTCTCTCTTTTCTTTATTAGGGGTATATCATATTGTTATATCTCTTGCCGATAGCGCCATGCAGCAGACATGAACCTCCTCTCCCGAATACCGTGATACCTATTTTCTTTTGAACTTCATGCAATCGACATAAACCTCCTCTCTCCCTCCCCGAAAAACGGCGGAAGTTATTCGTAAATAATCTCTGTTAGTTATATAAAGCGGTATGCTCTGCTCCATGGCATAGGCTTATCGGTTTCCTGAAACATGAACTCGAAATAGGTTACCTGTATTTCCGTTGGATAACGGGAATGTAGTGTCCCATGATTTCAATATGGTCCTGCTTGATGATATGAATCGCTTTCTGATTGACTATATATCCCCTGACCAGGCTCCAATTGCCTATGGAGGCTGCCAATCAAATTGACTCTCTAATCAAAATATATCAAACGAAGAAAACCTTGTCAAATTGAAGAAAATGCCGGATTTTGCCGCTATCCCGAATTATTTCTTACAAGCATTATGCCGGAGCAGAATTTCCTTAGGAATGCTTTGACTACACCAAATAAGCATCTTTTATTTCGTGTCTTTAGACTGTGCCAGGCTCACGCCTGGCACTGAAAAGGGGCTGTAACAAAACATCTCTGCGTTTTGTCACAGCCCCTTTGTGATTTTTACCAACCCAATTATATAAAATCGATCAATTCATCAAACCTGTATTTATTCTTCCCCAAGTTCCTGTTCCACTACGGAAACAATGTCATCAATCACCCTTTCGAGCCGATCTTTATCACTGCTTTCTCCCATGACGCGGATGAGCGGTTCCGTGCCTGACGCACGGACGAGGATACGTCCGTCATTTCCCAGTTCGTCTTTTGCCGCCGCGATAGCTGCCCGGATCTGTTCATTTTCTTCCCATCCGTTCTTGCTGTACACTTTTACATTTTTCAGCAGCTGCGGATAGGTGGTCATGAGATGATTTAATTCAGAAAGCGGACCGTCATGGTCACGAAGAACCATAAGCGTCTGCATGGCTGTGATAAGACCGTCACCGGTGGTATTAAATTCAGGGAATATAATGTGTCCCGACTGTTCCCCGCCAAGGGAATATTCGTGTGCCTTCATTTCTTCCAGCACGTAACGGTCGCCTACATTGGTCGCCACGGTACGGCATCCGTGTTCCGCCAGCGCCTTTCCGAAGCCCAGGTTGCTCATGACGGTGCCTACGACCATATTCGCATTGAGCCGTCCTTCTTTTTTCATACGGAGGGCATTAATCACCATGAGATGGTCGCCATCCATGACATCCCCCCGCTCATCAACGAAAAGGCAGCGGTCTGCATCGCCGTCATTGGCAATACCGCAGTCCGCCCCCATTTCGACGACTATTTTCTGCAAGGTTTCCATATGGGTAGAACCGCAGTCTTTATTGATATTTACACCATTCGGTTCACAGTAGAGGGCGGTGATTTCCGCACCCAGTTCACGGAGAATATCGGGAAGGAAGCCGCTGGCGGCGCCATTGGCGGAATCCGTTACGATCTTCATTCCTTTGAAGTCCCCTTTCACGGTGGAAAGGATATACCTTTTATATTTCCCTACAAGTTCATCGCGGTGGCGGATAAATCCGATTTGTTCCCCGGTAGGCCGTACAAGTTCTTCATCATGACGGAGAATATTTTCTATTTCTTCTTCCGCCTGATCCGGCAGTTTATGTCCCTTCCTGTCAAAGAATTTTATTCCGTTATCGGGGAACGGGTTATGGGAAGCAGATATAACGACACCGGCATCATAGTTTTCTGTCCGTGTCAGGTATGCGATACCCGGTGTGGGAATCACGCCTGCCAAGTCCACATTCACCCCCGACGCGCACAGCCCCGCCGATAAAGCGGCTGCCACCATGGTTCCTGAAATCCTTGTATCCATACCGATAAGCACGCGATGGGTTCCTTCCTCCCTACAGAAATAGGCGCCTGCCGCCCGCCCCAGCTGGAATGCTAATTCGGGCATGAGTGTGGAATTTACCACGCCGCGTACGCCGTCTGTTCCGAACAATGTGACCATTCTAAATCCTCCGCGATTGATTTCTTACTATTTTGCACTGCAATTTTCAAATGATACAGCGAATATATTTTCCCGTCAAGCCGTTTATTCTTTTTCTATTTTCACATGTACCGTAACGGCTCCGGGAATAATCATACCGTTTTCCGGTTTCGGTATGTCAATCTTTTTGGTAACGCTTTCCTTTGCTCCGGTGATATCGATTTCTTCCAGTTCCACCACCGTATTTTTATCGAAATAGCTTTCCGGTGCCTTGACAGTGGCCACCGGCGGCGTCACCGTGATTTCAGAGACTTTGTATCCTTCTGCCGGTTCCCCTTTTACTATCGGTTTGAAAGGAATATTTCCCGTCTTCTGGTCTTCCGACATATGTACGGAAACACGGACACGGGTAGGCATGATGTCAATCCCCGTTACCGTATTTCCATCTGCATCAAGAATATTCACCGCATCAAACTCGTCGAAATCTTTTGTTTTCCCCGCCACATTGACAGAGATAATGGCACGGTCGGCAAGAGCCGTGCGGCTGCTGGCTCCCGCGACAGTAATATATTCCGGCGTCGTGGATTTCCGCTCCGCCTTGAAACCTGCCGGAAGCGCTCCGATAAATTCCACTTGTGCCGGCAGCGATTTCACTGCATAGGTGTCGATAAATAAATCGAAATATGTCTGATCCTGGGAAATCACCGTTTCATTTCCCGGTACGGAAATATGGATGGGTGTGTTCGGATAATCGCCGTCCGTAAATCCGTCAAGATCGACATAGGCTTTGATATTATCACTCCGCATGCTGACCAGATCGCTGCGGTTCATGCGGATCTTCACTTTCACCCTCTGGGGTACATTAAGGGCTACGAGAGAACGATCCAAATTACGCACTTCGACCGGAACGGTATAAGAGTTTTCCACAAGAGGATTCTGCTCATTCATGACATATACCCAGAAAGCAAATGCCGCCATGAGGCAGAGGAATTTAGGAAGCCACCACCGCAAATTTGTATATTTCATTTCAGCGGGCTCCATTTCTGCAATACATTACCGACGCCTTTCGCTTTATCCTGCACAAGGAAGTTCCGCAGGATATTCCGCAAGCCGTCTTCTTCGAGATGGCGGTAAATATGGCCGCCGTAAGCATAGGAAACCGTTCCCGTTTCTTCACTGACGATGACCACGACACAGTCCGCCTGTTCAGACATGCCGATTCCCGCGCGATGGCGTGTCCCCAGTTCAGAGGAGAGGCTCCTGTCACGGGTAAGCGGCAAAAGGCAGCCTGCCGCCATGATGCGGTTGTCGCGGATAATGACGGCGCCGTCATGGAGCGGTGTATTTACGATAAAAATATTTCCAAGAAGCTCTTTTGACACGAGGGCCTCCAAACGGATCCCTGTATCAATACGGTCGTCAAGCCCTACTGTCCTTTCAAAAACGATAAGCGCTCCTACTTTATTCTTCGCCATGGTCATCGTCGCTTCCACCACATGATCAATGACAGCATCTAATTCCGCTTCATCCATGATGCGGGAAGAAATATAAAATTTGCCGCGGCCAAGCTGTTCCAGAGCACGGCGGAGTTCCGGCTGGAATACCACAGGGAGCGCGACAATGAGCACTGTCATAAGTTTATCGAGTATCCAGCTGACTACATGGAGCTGGAGCCAGCCTGCAAACAATGTGAAAAGTCCGAGGAACACGAGCCCCTTCAAAAGAGCGGTCGCCCGCGTATCACGGACAAGGATATACATCCGGTAAAAGAAAAACGCGACAACAAGTATATCCAGCGCATCCCAAAGGCGCATTGTCATCAGCAGTCCCTGTATTTGTCCAAGCATAAAAACTCCCGTCGCCAAAGCAAATAATACATTATTGATAAATAATTACAGTCGTCATTTATTGTATCACGAACCTTAAGTTTTTGCAGTTATGTCCCGTTGTTTCATAAGGCGGAAAAATAAACTTCCAGTAGAAATATAAAACGGCAGCCGGAAAAGCCGCCGCTTCATACTATCTTTTGTCATACACATCCCATTCCAGCTCCATGATGCGGAACTGATAATCCGCGCTGGATTTCTGCAGAGAATAAATATCCTTCTGTTGTTCTTTATTTTGCTCCAGTGCCAGTGTCGCCGCCCATTCGATATTGTTCAGCTGGTCATCATACCGGCTGGCCTCCACATTCATCATCCGTTCCTGCAGATCCGCAATAAGGGACTGCTGCCATGAAATGAAAGCGAGAAGGAGAAAAACACACAGATAAAGATACCAGGTATGTTCCAGACAAAGTTTTTCTTTCCACCTGTCCACGAAAATTATCCCCTTATTTCGTCATCAAGTTTTTCTTTATTGAGAAGAGTCAAATGATCTTTTGTAAATTCAATCCACAACCGGGCCGCTCTGGAGAGATAACGCCCTTTCTTCCAAATCGCATACAGGTGGTGGGTCATTTTCGGTTCCGTCAGCGGGCGGACGGCTATATTTCCATCTGCACTGTTTGGCGGACAAAGGCGGCTCGGCAGGATCGCCACTCCCAGTCCCGAGGAAACGGTCTGGAGCATGAGATCGCGCTGGCTCGTCTCAAAAACAATTTTCGGCGTAAATCCGATCTTCTTGCAGTTCGACAGGATATCATCATGTAAATTGAAATCATCGCGATAGAGGACAAGCGGATAATCGGCAAGAAGTTTCATGGGTATTTCTTTTCTCTCTTCCAGCGGATAACCTTTCGGCATGACGACGCACATTTTATCATCCGACAGGAAAAACGATTCAAAATCTTTATTCGGAATGGTGCAGATGATGCCCACATCAATGCGTCCTTCCTGCACGGAGGTCTCGATTACCTTGGAGCCGTATTCGTAAAGCTCAATGGAAATCTGCGGATAGGTTTTTTTAAATTCGCCCAGGAGCTTGGCGAAAACATGCGCGTCCGTAATCGGCGGCAATCCGATCTGGATTGTATCCTTTTTCAGATTGAATTCATTTTCAAAGTCGCTCTTTAAATGTTCAAAAGCGAAAAGGCAGCGCTTCGCGTAGTTCAGGAAGATGCTTCCCGGCGCAGTAATTTCGACTGTCTTCGCATTGCGGATAAAAAGGATGATCCCCAATTCATCTTCCAGCGATTTGATCATGCGGCTGATGGCGGACTGGGAAATATGAAGATTCCTCGCCGCTTTGCTGAAACTTTTTTCTTCCGCTACTTCCATGAAATACTTCAAGTGACGATAGTCCATAATACACGCTCCTTACTTTTGAAATATTTTCTTAAAAATGTACACCTTGTCATTCTTGTGCAAAAATCGTATTTCCTCTATAATGAACATAGATTTCATAATTTCCTGCTGAAAAATTATGTGTAAACAATTATGATTATATAGCATTAATTGACTTAACTATGCGATTTTCTCATAATGTAATTGTACATAATTTTTTTATATCTTGCAAGGAATATTTATGAACCGAACCCGTATCCGTCCCGCATGGGAGTTGCCCGGCGGATATTTAAAAAAGGAAGTGTTGAACTGTGAGAAACGTAAAGACAATGGACGGCAATACAGCCGCGGCGTATATTTCATACGCATTCACAGAAGTAGCTGCCATTTACCCGATTACCCCTTCGTCACCGATGGCGGAATCTGTAGATGAATGGTCTGCCCATGGAAAGAAGAATATTTTCGGCGACACGGTCCATGTGGCGGAAATGCAGTCTGAAGGAGGCGCGGCAGGCGCATTTCACGGCGCTTTGCAGGGAGGCGCGCTTACCTCTACCTATACCGCGTCACAGGGAATGCTTCTCATGCTGCCGAATATGTACAAAGTAGCCGGCGAACTTCTTCCCGGCGTCTTCCATATCGCCGCCCGCGCCCTTGCAAACCACGCCCTTTCTATTTTCGGAGACCATCAGGACGTAATGAGCGCGAGAGCCACCGGCTGTGCCATGCTTGCTGAATCGAACGTACAGGAAATCATGGATCTTGCCGGCATTGCCCACCTGGCGGCCATTAAAGGCCGCGTGCCTTTCATCAATTTCTTCGACGGATTCCGCACAAGCCATGAAATACAAAAAGTGGAAGTCATGGAGTACGACGAACTGGAACCTCTCATCGATAAGGAAGCTCTCGCCGCATTCCGCGCCCGTGCGCTGGATCCAGGCAGGCCCGTCATCCGCGGCACGGCGGAAAATCCCGACATCTACTTCCAACACTGCGAGGCAGCCAACCCGTACTATGACGCGCTTCCCGATATCGTACAGGACTATATGGATAAGATCAGTGCCATTACGGGACGGACATATCACCTCTTCGACTACTACGGCGCGCCTGACGCGGATCGTGTCATTGTCGCCATCGGTTCCGTTTCCGATATCTGTAAAGATGTGGCTGACGCCGTCAATGCCGCCGGCGAAAAAGTGGGGATTGTAAATGTCCACCTGTACCGTCCATTCTCTGTCAGCCATTTCATAAATCGGCTTCCCGAAACGGTAAAGAAGATTGCCGTCCTCGACCGCACACGCGAGCCGGGCGCTATCGGCGAACCGCTTTTCCTTGATGTGCAGAGCGCCGTTACTGCTGCAGGAAGAAACATCAAAGTCTGCGGCGGCCGTTACGGATTGGGTTCCAAAGACGTCATTCCGGAAGACATCATGGCCGTCTATGAACATCTGAAAGCTGAAACACCGCGCCATAATTTCACTGTATCCATCAAAGACGACGTAACTGGTCTGTCTCTCACCCCCGTTCTCGTTCCCGAAAAAGAAAGTAAACTTGTTTCCTGCAAATTCTGGGGGTTCGGCTCAGACGGCACCGTCGGCGCCAACAAGAGCGCCATCAAAATTATTGGCGATCACACGGATATGTATGCCCAGGGATACTTTGCTTACGATTCCAAGAAATCCGGCGGCGTGACCATTTCCCATCTCCGTTTCGGTCCCGATCCGATCCGCAAACCCTACCTCATCCGCAAAGCGGACTATATCGCCTGCCACCGCCCGTCCTACGTGTATAAGTATGACTTGCTCCGCGGCTTCAAACCGGGCGGCATCTTTCTCCTGAACTGCCAATGGCGACCGGAAGACCTGGAGCACGCCCTTCCGGCAGCGCTGAAAAGGAAGCTGGCCTCTCTCCATGCGAAATTTTACATCATTGATGCTTTTGAAATCGCGAAGAATATCGGTCTCGGCGGACGTATCAATATGATTATGCAGTCCGCTTTCTTCCATCTCACAAAGATCATTCCCGAAGCAGATGCCGTGAAATACCTGAAAGACGCTAATGAGCAGTCCTACGGGCGGAAAGGCCAGAACATAGTCGACATGAACAATGCGGCAGTCGATGCGGGTATCGCGGGAGCCGTTGAAGTCCCCGTTCCCGAAGAATGGGCACATGCAACTGAAGGCGGCTTCATTGCTAAAGTGGATCGTCCCGAGTTCGTAAGAAACGTTTGCGATGTCATGAACCGGCAGGAAGGGGATGATCTCCCCGTTTCCACGTTCCAAGGCTGGGAAGACGGTACTTTCACTACAGGCACATCCCATTACGAACGTCCTGCCGCGGCCATCCAGGTACCGGAATGGATTCCTGAAAACTGTATTTCCTGCAACCAGTGTGCTTTTGTCTGCCCCCATGCCGCCATCCGCCCCTTCATCGTAACCGAGGAAGAAGAGGCACGCGCGCCGGAAGGCTTCATCTGCAGAGATCTGCCGGGACCGAAAAAAGGCCTGAAGTATCGAATCATTGTCAGTCCTGAAGACTGCTACGGCTGTAATATCTGCGCCAATGTATGCCCTGCCCCGAAAAAAGCTCTCGTCATGAAACCTGTTGAAACGCAGCTTGACAAGCAGAAATACTGGGATTATGCCATCACGCTCCCCCGCAAGGAAAATCCGATGAATAAATTCACTGTCCGCGGCTCCCAGTTTGAACCGACGTACTTTGAATTTTCCGGTGCCTGCGCAGGCTGCGGTGAAACGCCTTACGTCCACCTGGTCACCAATCTCTTCGGTGACAGAATGCTTATTGCCAACGCCACAGGCTGTTCCTCCATTTACGGAGCAAGCGCTCCTTCCATGCCTTACTGCACCAATGCGGAAGGCCAGGGGCCCGCATGGGCAAATTCCCTCTTTGAGGACAATGCGGAATTCGGCCTCGGCATGCATCTGGGCGAAATCAAACTGCGCCGACGGGTGGAGGAGAAACTGAATGAAGTACTTCCTTCTTCTGATGAAAACACAAAAACGGCTATAGAAGAATGGATTACCGGAAAGGATGTGGGGGACGGCACTCGGAGCAGGGCGGAAAAACTGGAAGCCGCGCTGAACGCAAAAGTCTCTTCTCATCCGGAATATAAAGAAATCCTCGCCCTGAAAGATCATTTTATTAAAAAGAGCCAGTGGATCTTTGGCGGCGACGGCTGGGCATACGATATCGGCTTCGGTGGTCTGGATCACGTCCTTGCATCCGGAGAAGACATCAACGTTCTCGTACTGGATACGGAAGTTTACTCCAACACGGGCGGCCAGTCCTCGAAATCCACCCCTGCCGCAGCTATCGCTAAATTTGCGGCAGCAGGCAAAAAGACTAAGAAAAAAGACCTCGGCATGATCGCCGTGTCTTACGGATATATTTATGTAGCACAGATCGCTTTGGGAGCCGACATGAACCAGGCTGTAAAAGCCATCCACGAAGCAGAATCCTATCCCGGTCCGTCCCTTATCATTGCTTACGCCCCCTGTATCAACCACGGCATCAAGGCAGGCATGGGCGAAGCATCGGCAGAACAGAAAGCAGCCGTGGAATGTGGTTACTGGTGTAACTGGCGCTATGACCCCCGGCTTCTGGATGCGGGAAAGAACCCTTTCCATCTGGACAGCCGAGAACCGAAAGGCGATTTCCGTAAATTCCTTTTAGGCGAAGTCCGCTATGCAAGCTTGCAGAAGCTCTTCCCGCAAGAAGCGGAAGCCCTCTTTGAAAAAACAGAAAAAGATGCCAGGGCACGCAGACAGAGTTACGTCCGTATGCAGAAATCTTTTGATCTGGAAATACAGGAACGCAAAGCTGCTCAGCAGTCCGAGATGGAACAGAAATAAATCAGGCAAAATAAAAGAGCCGTAATCGGGAAATATATTTCCGTTTATGGCTCTTTTTCTGTCTTAAATCAACCGTACCGCCATGGGCAGACGAAGATAGGATAGAAACTCCGACATGTCCATGTACAGTTCCACATCATCAAAGAAGAATTCCGCAATGTCATGAAAATCCGTTTTCACACTGTCATTAAACACATATTCCAGATAGTAAGGCATCCAGCCTGCCTTATGGAAAAACGCCTTGATATCATTCACGCCCTCTTTCGGTTCCAGACAGGCTGCTTTCAGCAGCTTTCCGCCCGTAATTTTTTCAAAGCCAAAGTACGATGCCAGCGACAAAACGATCAGACGCATTCTATAATCTTTTTCCAGCAGGTCGAGGACATCCAGATTCACATGGAGTCGGGCGGCAATCTGCCCAAGTTCTTCCCGCTTTTCACGGTATTCCTCTTCTGTCATATCAATGCGGTAACCGTCTTTCAATTCATAAAGCAGTCCCCTTTTTTGCACCTCTGCCACCAATTATCCTTTCCTGACCACGGTACTCCTGCCGACAGTCATTCCTTCAAAATTTCATTTCCGCTCCGATTGCCCATTCCCTTCCGCCAAGGTAAAGATCATCTACCTTCCTGCCAAAGATATTGTAGAGTGCCAGTGTAGCAGAAAATTTTTCGCCCCATTTCTTCCGGGCAGAGATATCCAATGTGTGGTAAGAATAATCCTTTCCGTCAAACTGATAATCACCAAGGAAATAACTCTTTACTGATCCGCTCCAGCCGTATTTCTCATGATCGTCATAGAGAAAACAGGTGCTGAAGGTATTTCTCGCGCGGTTGTCGAGACGTGCTTCCGCCTTTCCTGTCATAGCACCTTTTGCGTCAAGGTACACGTGGCCTACTTTAAAGGTAAGGCGGTCGCTCACATGGTAGCCCCATTCCGTTTCTACCCCATGGATATCCCCGCGGCTGATATTTTGATAGAACCAGTCATTATTCCTTCCTGACGGCTGCGCATCAATGAGATTCTTCACCCGGTTATCAAAATAAGTCACCCTGCCGAAACTCCTGCCCCGTTCCCATTCAATGCCGGCGTCCCAGCTGCGGGATTTCTCCGCCTCCAAATCAGGATTACCGTAAACATTCACAAAATGATGGAGCTTGATGTACAGTTCACTGATAGTCGGCGCCTTAAATCCTTTCCCGTAATTCACCTTGAACCGGGTACGGCTGTCCAGTTCATAAGTCAGCCCAAGACGGGGCGACAGAGACGAACCGAAACGGTTATGATGCTCAAAACGCAGAGACGGCGTAATGAAAAGCCGGTCATTTGCCTGCCACAAATCGGAAACATACACCGCCACATGATCTGCGGAGTGGGATTCCCTCTTTTTGGAGAGACCTGCCGCATTATCGGCAAGACGCGTCCCTTCATAAGCAATATTCCGATAGTCCCCGCCGAACGTAAAAGTATGACGTTCCGATTTCACCGTATCCTTCGCCTCAAGGAAATAGGTACTGTATCTCGCATTGTCGCTGTTTTCTTTCGGGAAATACCGATTCAGGTGTCCTGCAAGAAACGGCGGCAGTCCTTGCAGGTTCCTTCCGTTATAGGAATAGGAATCTTTCTTCATACGGCTCATACCCACGCGAACCATATAATCATTTCTTCCCGTACGGCCCGTATACTCCGCGGAGAAATCAAATCCATCCCGGTTGATATTTTCCCGCCGTCCCCTGTATACAGGCACCTTCTTGCCCCTCATGCTCAAATCGGCATCAGCATACGATGAATGAACAGATTCATTAAAATATCCTGCATCAAAACGCAATTGGCCCTGCACGGAATTTTCAAAATTATAAAGTCCTGTCCAGTGGAACAGCCGGCGGTTTCCCGCATCCGGTATATTGATCCCTTTCGTCAAAACGGCGGCTCCCCCATGAGACGGCGGCATACCGGGAAATGTGATAAACATTTTACTGTCTTCTTTATAAGAAACAGGACGTATTTTTATGAAAGACACATCAAAAGCATTGCTCCACCGTCCTTCTTTCCCTAAATCAAAACGATAGCTGTCTTTCAATTCATTTGTCCCTGCTGCAGCACTGACAATCACTTCCCGTTTTTCCGGCTTCTTCGTGATGATGTTGATGACACCGCCCATGGCATCAGAACCGTAAAGGGCGCTCGATGCTCCGCGGACAATTTCCACCCGATCGATACGATCCATGCTGATCCGATCCAAAACATAGAAATTCTGTGTCACACTTGTATCCTCATCAGCCATACGTTTCCCATCCACCAGAACCAGTGTGTGATTCGTATTCATACCGCGGAGCATCACCTGATGGCCGCCCATTCCCGCATTTTTTGCCGGACGTGACCGCTCCACGCTCAGATTTAAAACGGATGAAAGGGCAGATCTCATATCATACGCTCCGGAACGCTTTATGTCTTCCGATGTAACGATCTCCGCAGACTGCGGTTCTTTCCTGATTTCCGCTTCCGTCCGTTCCGCCGTTACCAGAACTGCAGGCATTTCATAAACCGATGCCGCAACAGACATCACAGGCAGAGACAACGAAGCAAAAACGGAAACAGCCAAAATTGTTTTCATATATTCTCCTTTGCAGGGATACCCTGAAATAAATTAATGAAAATCAGTATCAAATAAATTGTAAATGATTTCTTTTCGAATTTCCACATAGGAAAGAAAACTTTCAAAGAAACCATGATTTTGCCATGAGCCGCATTCACAAACCTGCGAAAAATTATTGACACAACCTCAAAACCCTGTCATAGCGGTTCACGAATACCATTCTTGATAAGCCCCCTAAAAAGGCATAAAAAAATGAGACCCTTTTCAGAGTCCCATTTTCAATGCTGATAAAATGATTATTTCAATTCTATACGTAACTTTGTTTTATACCATCAGTTGTATGTAGTATTTTATTAGTATTACTCTATCTTGTATTAGTTTTTTCTATTTTGATGTAGGCAAATTTTTATAGTATCAAAATAGTATCAATAAAAAAGAAGTGAACCGGCTAAAGTTCACTTCTTTTTATCTGTTATTATTTTAATGCCTGGTAGTAGATAGCTTTCTTCTTATTATCTAAAACAAAAGCATCATAACAGATACGCCCTTCAACTAATGAGCCGGAAATACCCGGAGGATCTTCGTGGACTTTGTAATCCTCTAATTTCTGCGGGGATACTGTCGCCACAGAATGACAAAGTAAAAAGCCGAACTTCTCAGGTAAACGGTTTGCTGGTACCTTTATAACATTTGCCCCGTCAAGATTCGCAATCACCCCGCGAACGCGCATATCTTGTCCTATATCTGTATTTAATACAATATCCGGATTCTTTTTCATGAGAAGGTATACATCCGGCGTAACAATAAGAGCGCGCCCTGCTTCCGGTACTTCCGCATTGTCTAACGCCGCATTACCTAAAATAATCTTTTCATAGATATTTTTATCGGTAAGAGCTTCCGGTGGCGCTTTATGCCCTGCCCCTTTTACCATCTCATTAAATACATATGTATCAATTTCAGGAATGACCACTTCCCGAATCTGTCTTTCAAGCGCTTCCGCGGCCTGCAGCGTGCGTTTTGTCTCGTCGGTATCTAATTTATCAATGGCAAAGGTAAAGGAGCGGTCTTTTTTCAAAGTCATCTCTTCTGTGCTTGCATCTAAGCTTGCTACTTCACCATATCGGCTTCCGTTTTTTCCTGTCCCGGTGCCGGAACGGTCATAATCGGTCATTGCAGAAGTGCCAATCTTATAAACTTTGATACTGTGTGCCCCCGTCCAGTCATAATCTCCATTAGTTACGAGGGTCTTTTTTGCCTCTGTAGTGAATTTTTCGTCCACATAGGGTTGAAATTGTGTTGCTAATTCAATAGCCATTTTGTATTACCTTCCTTTCTATAGATGGAAGAATTATTCTTTTAGCCCCATTGCCCCGCGCAAATCCGGGTTTGTAGCGTGTGGGTTTCTGTCACAATTCTGATAATGACGGGAAAGATTTACACCGCCCCCACTTCCGGGGAACTGCATATCTCTAACCGCCCAGGCATTCGTTTTTAAATATTCTTCTACGCCCTTTTCAATCGGTACGGCTTCACCGTTTGAACCTTCAAAAAGTACATTACCCTCATCATCTGTGAACACATTATCTTTTAGAAGCTTTGAGATTTCCGGCGGATTAACCGCATGGAATTTATTTAAGGCTTCTAAGAGCGCCCCCGCCTGCTTATTGTTCCGCTCTTGTATCTGAGCAGCTGCAGCTAAAGCCTCGGCTTCTTTTATTTTTGCGGTCATGGCCGCTTCTTTCTCTTGTAATATTTCGGAAAACTTTGCTTTTTCTTCCGCCAATCTTTTAGAGACTATTTGATTAACTTCTTCCTGTGTAAATTTCTTTTCATTATCCATTTTTACTTACCTACCTTTTCCGCTGTGTATCAGCTAATGTATCAACGCAATCATAACGGTAATGAATTTAAAAACATTCTTCAGGAGTACATCGGACAAAGAACAGCGGCCAGTAAAACGCGTCCTTGTTCCTAATGCAAAGAACTTCGCGCCTAATGGCGCGTACCCGTGACTGCGAAGACATAACAAGGCAATATAAAAAGCGGGTAGAGATTTTTATTTCCCTTTCCCGCTTGCTCTTGCAATTCCCGGCTACCCGGTGGTACTCGCTTAATATACGCCTTTTTGTTACATAAATATTATACCATTTTCTGCGGAACTTTTTCAATAATCGTTAAATAATAATGCTGGCGTCCATCCGATTTAATCCCGCTCTGCTTACTACGTTTAAGCGCCTTTCTACGACGTTTATACACATACGTAAATATATCTCTCATTAAATCTCTGTCCCTGTCATTATCACAAGAAATATGTATTTTCATTTTTCCACCTCCTATAAAATAAGTAGTGTCTATAATCTCTGCCGCCCCTCAATAATTCCGGGTCTTTCATGAGCCGCGAAGCGGTTTTTCTCGCATGTTTATAACTATATCCGGCTTCAATAGCTGCTCGACTTGCGTTTAGATGAATCAACAATCGCATAATAAATTTCTGTTTCTTTCTGCTTAATAACCAAAACGGGCTGATCGCCTCGCCGTGATTGATGCAGCTTTTTATTTCCTGCTGAATTCCTACCAGGATATGGGGACTTTTTAGCAGCTGCCGGGCTGCCTGCCTTGCGTATTTAGGACAATACCCGGCCTGCCGTGCCGCTTGGGTGGCAGTTGCCCCCATAGCTAAAACAAATATGAAAAGCTTTTGCTTCGCGGTTAACGCTCGCCTCCGCTTAATATATATCTCTCTGTCTACATAATGTAAATATTTTCTAAGTATCATTTTTTACGCTTTTGCACAACCTTTGCACAACCTTTGCACTACCTTTGCACTACCCCAGTGTTACTGCAAAAATTTCAACCCCTAATGCCATAAATATTACGGTCTATGAGGGCTTGATAATATCCCAGCATATATCCTATGTCATAAACTTCCACACACGCCCCGTATATCCCATCTTCAAGAATCGCCTTTTTATCTCTATTATCCCGTTCAAGATCGTCATGTGTACTTTGCGCGTATTCCTCCGCAATTTTTACACCATAATCGCAAATGCCCTTATAGTGGGAAGTTTCCCCGTTGTCTTCGTCATCTGATAGCGTGGCCAGCCTTGACTGAATAAGTCCAATAATATAGCAAGTGCATTCTTCAATAGACGGCCTTTTCTGTCCCCATAAGGGAAGACTGGCCACCGTTTTGAGTTGGTCAACGGATATACCGCCAGTAATTAAATCTCTTTCATTCTCTATCTTAAGCATTATAATTCCCCCTTTAACTGTTCCGCCAGATGTTCAAGCCTTTCTATTTCAGCGTTAAGCGCTTTTATTATGTCCTGCTGTAATTGTCCCTTGTGAATTACCGTTCTGTCTAACATATATTCAGCGCCTAAATAAACACGCTCCTCGGGGTCCGTAGCATTAAACCATCCTATCACGCGTTCTATTTTTGAAATTCTGTTCATAATATCCCTAAGTAAGTTGAATTTATCAGTATTTACCATGTTTTTATTGCTCCTTTCATCATATCCACAATTTGATTGATTTCATAATTTCCTGTAGCTAAGTTCACCTACGCTCTAACTACATGATCAACTACACGGCTAAAATCATCAGTATTTACCGTGCTTTTCTATCGTTTCATGTAGGCTGTAGGTAAAATTTGCAACTCTCCCCTATATACCCCTATATACCCCTATAGGGGTACATAGATATATAATTTCCTCTAAGTATAAAAATCACCTACATCACCTACAACCATAACTATAAACTCCAGATAAAATCTAAGAAACTTAGATGTGTAGTTTCCGAAAAAAACTAACTACATCAAACTACATCACCTACATAATGGTTATTCACAAAAAATATATCGTGATCTGCCTTTCGGTAAAAAGTATTCCATTGATTTTGCTGTTCGGGTGAATTTTATTCTTCCGTCCTGTTCCGCCAGATTTCGCAATGCCTTACCCATTAAAACATTCCTTGCTATATTAAGCCCTATTTCATTGCATAGTTCTGTGGGTGTTATCCATCTCCAGCTTTCCGGCGGGCTGTCCCAGTCAAGCCTGTTTCGGATAGCCTCTTCTTCACTGGTTATCTTTTTAAACGGTTCATTTTGCCTATTTAGCTTTTGAATTTCTTCCGTATTCAGATAGTGCCTTTCTTTCTTCACAAAGGCCAGATGCATAACCTGCCCCCAGAACTGTTTTAAATCTACAGGATTATTTCCGATGGCTTTTACGGCAATTACCCAGTACCGCCGGTCACCTGTACGATCTTTTAAAAATCCATCACCGTTTACCGTTCCGATAAAAACCGTCCTGCGCGGTTCGTCTACTGGCTCTCTGTGGAACGGCTTCCTGTAAATATCACGACTTGCTGTGAAGAACTGTTTCAATCTGTCCAGCTTTTCCTTTTTCAGCGTTTCGCCAAATTCTCCCAGTTCCACAATCCAAAATCCCGTGGACTTTATAACATCATCTTTAACCTGTGGATCTATAGATACGCCCTCTGCTCCCCATTCCTTGAATGGTAACAGCATATATAAAAATCTTGTCTTTCCTATGCCCTGCGCGCCAACAAGGACCAGTACCCCTTGCGCGGATTCTGCCCCCTTATTAAAGGCCATTCGTACCGCTGAAATGAGCCATAATTTGAAAAGGAAAAAACAGAAATCCGGGTCTTGCCCGCTCTCCGGATCAAGTTCAAAATTCGCCCACATGTCACGGATGTAATCTTGTTTGCCGTTATAGGCCTTTTGCGCTTCTTCCAGAAAATCACAAACAGGGCTGTACTGGTTCATATCAGCAATCGCGGCCAAAAAAGAAAATGTATTATCCTTACTGATTTTTAACCCGTTTTCATGAGCAATCCCCAGCAATAGCAATGCCACGGCCTCATTACTGCATTTTGAAATATTCAGCCCGTTAATCTCAACTTTTTTATTTACCCGGTTATATTTGACAGTGACGCCCATACGTTCCAGCAGGTACGACAAATTTTTCCATGATGCCGTGATAGGCCTTATATTACCGTTACTGTCCACGGCTGTAGCCGGCCATCTTATATTTTTAAAGATGTAAGGGCTTTTTTCGTCATTTTCTTGTTTGTCCAATATCTTTTGCTCTTTATATCCCGCCGGATCATAGCCTTTACCGTTTATTCCTTTTACGGCTGCTTGTATCGTTCTTTCTCTATAGTCGGGTCTTTTTATCCATTTATCACGCTTGGCCAATGCAGAATGAGAAAATAATTTTTCCATTAGTGAAATATCGCTGTTAGTCCACCATGCAAGGATATTCATTAAGGCTTGGTCTGCTGCGGAATCGTCACCGCCATAAGCGGATATATCGCCTTTATAATATAAGGCTTCAAACTTTGCCCCCTGCCCGCTCTGCCTGATCTTATTAATCAATTCACCATCCAGCATTTCCGGCGGGGCTACCTGTGTAACCTGTAGTACTTTTTCTTCCCGGCTGCCAATACGGGCTAACAGTCTTTTCAAGGCATCATCTCCTGTGGAAATCTTGCCATGCCCGGCAAGCGCATTGCCTGATACGGTAAAAAAGCGCCCTGCTGGATAGATTTCTATATTTCCCTTTCGCCTGCCTCTGCCGTCTGCAATATCCGCCTTTACGATAATATGAACGCCTGCGCCTGACGGGCTAAGTTCTGTATAGCTCGCGAAATCGTCTATAATCTTCTGCGCTTCTTTGTTTACCACTCCGCCCTCTATGCAGTAGTCAATATCTATCCCCACAAACGGAGAACTTCCCAGTTCAAAGCCTATTCCGTCATAAGTACCGCCGGAAAAGGCATTTACCGCCGTGTCAAAGCTTGCCCATGTTTCAGGACTGTTTGACTTGGCCATGCCGCCCGTCTTGGGATTGTAGGGTATTTTTGTATTCTTCCCGCCCCGCTTTTGGAACTTCCAGCAGACCCAGTTATTAACCGCTTTCATTTCCGGCGGTATATTATCAAACAATACTTTCATTTTCTCCCGCCTTTCTTATGTGTTCCTTGAACGGCGCAAGAGCTACCGCTTGCGACTTCATACGGTTTTCCTGCTCTTTTACATAAGCTCTCACGTCCACAATGGACGAGGGCAAGTAATACCCGCCGTTATGCCCGGTAGTGGAGCAAATCAGATTCCCCGCTTTCCGTTCGTCCTCTATGGCTTGTCTTAGTGTTCTGTCATCAAGCCCTGATAAGGAAATCAACGTCTCCTTTTTTGCCGCATTTATGTTTCCTATTGCCCCTATATTCCTTAAAATATCTGCTATCATTGTCCGCCTCCGTATGTTTTAAATTCATAAAATGCGCGGGGAACCTTGCCTGATATGGTGATCTTTCCCATCTTCCTAAGTTCTGCGTTCATCGCCCGTATTAAGGTATAGGCGGTGCTTTTGGCTATACCGCAATCTTCCGCTATCTCATGGGCTGTAATATATCGGCTTTTTGTGGTAAAATTGGAATTAGAAAAGCCTTGACAGGGTGTCAATTCTTTTCTACCCGCCCCTGCAGATGTTGCAGCATCTGCAGGGGCTTTTAATGTGCTTTCCATAACTTTTTACTCCTCTCTTTTTATAATCTCTGATGGATCTACTTCAAGCGCTTTGGCAATCTTGCCCACAGTCTTTGGGTTTAAGTCTCGGCCCGCTTTCAAAAGATAATAAGGGGCTGTTTCGTGTCTGTTCATAGCACGAGCAAGCTCCGTATGAGTCAGGCCCTTTCTTGCCATAGCAAGTTCTACCTTTTCCTTGTCGATATACATTTTTTCACCTCTCTTTCTCTATACGATAAAATCGTATCTAATTGTAGTTTATATGATTATCTTGTATTTGTCAATAGATTTTTAGGTTTTTGTCGTATTTTTATTGCTATATTTATGATTTAATGATATTATCAAAATGAATAATCTAAGGAGGTATAAAGATGACATTTTCTGATAACCTAAAAAAGTACCGATTATTAGCAGGCTTTAAATCTGCTAAAGAATTTGCGGATTCAATCGGTATTAAGTACACCACATATATGAGTTATGAGAATAAAGGAACTAAGCCGCCCCTTACTATTCTTGATAAAATGGCAAATGCTTTGAATATATCAGTCGATGAATTAATAGGTACTGAAAATACAGAGGATAAACTGCAACGGTACTATAAGAAACTGCGGCAACTTGGATTTACCGTTATTCCTGCCAAAAATCCGGACGGTAACGGTAGCGTTTTTTTTGAAAATAAAGAGGGCATTATCTCCGCTATACCACCGAGCGATTTTATAAAATTAATGGATAATATAGAATCATCAAATGAATTACTATCCGCTGAATATGATATATACAACACTGCCATTGAGGAATATAAAAATACGGTTTATAAGTCTCTAATAGATTGGATAAAATCGGATACTTCCGAATCTGCGCAAAATATTAGAAACACATTCAAAAAAGTAATTCCCGACTTTTACCAAAGACTTATGACAGAAGAGGAAACGCCTCCTGTAAAAAAAGATAAACAGGATTAACACCATTTATATTGCTGCCGTTGCCTCTTTTGGCAACGGCAGTAAACCCCTTGTGGACTTTAAAGAGCGCCCACAGAGCAGCCTCGCCTTTCATCCATAAGTAATTTATCAAAAGCAAAAACAAAACGGCCTAAAAAACGATTTTTAACCATTCCACTTTGGAAGATATCCTTGAAATAAGGTGATTTTACATTATGCCGGCTTATAAAGAGAAAACAAAAAATACCTGGTATGCGTCGTTTTACTTTACCGACTGGACAGGTACACGGAAAAGACACCTCAGGCGTGGATTTAAACGCCAAAAAGACGCCTTAGAATATGAGCGGGAATTTCTTGTTAAGCAGCAGGGGTCCCCTGACATGCTTTTTTCTTCTCTCTATGATCTGTACCAAAAGGACGGCAAGGCGAGAGTCAAGGAAACAACAATCACCACAAGAGAGCCGCTATTTAAAAAGCATATACTCCCTTATTTTGGAAATATGCCCATTAACAAAATTACCCCTGCAGATATAAGGGCATGGCAAAATCAAATATTACAGGCAACTTATATCACAAAAGGGCTACAAAGAAAATATTCCCCCACATATGTTAAGGTGCTTCATGTGCAGCTTTCCGCTATTTTTAATTATGCAGTCACCTATTACAGGCTCCCATCTAATCCGGCTAAGCTGGCGGGCAGTATAGGGAAAACACGGGCGCATACGATGAAGTTTTGGACGATTGAACAGTTTACCCGATTTATTTCATCTTTTCCGGCGGATAGTACGGAATATCTCATCTTTAACCTGCTATTTTATACAGGAATGCGATCCGGAGAATTATTAGCACTCACTCTGGCAGATTTTTATGAAAGAGAAAAAAGTATACGTATTAATAAAACCTATTCACGCCTGCATAAAAAAGACATCATAACATCGCCAAAAACAGAAAAAGGAAATAGGGTTATCCTGCTTCCACAATTCATTGTGGATATGCTCACCGATTATATTAACCGCTTGCCATATATTAAGCAGAATGAACGCATATTTCCCTGTAGTAAATTTTGGCTTTTCCGCCATATGAAATTAGGATGCAAGCTTTCGGGTGTAGAACAGATACGAATTCATGATCTGCGCCATAGCCACGCAAGCCTATTAATTGAAATGGGTTTTTCTCCCTTACTTATAAAAGAGCGTTTAGGGCATGAAGATATTAAAACCACTCTTCAAACCTACTCGCATTTATACCCGTCAAAGCAGGAAGAATTAATCGATAAATTAAACGATATAAGAAATAATAGTATCAAAATGGTATCAAAGGCATAAAAAAAGAGCGTGGAATGCCCATATTCACAAGCAATCCACACTCTTTTAGATTATTTCAATTCTACCGTTGCGCCTGCTTCTTCAAGCTTCTTCTTAATTTCTTCAGCTTCAGCCTTAGCTACGCCGGTCTTTACTTCTTTCGGAGCGCCGTCGACGAGGGCTTTGGCTTCTTTCAGACCCAGAGCTGTGATTTCACGAACAGCTTTAATAACCTGAATCTTCTGAGCGCCTGCTTCTTTCAGGATTACGTCAAATTCGCTCTTTTCTTCAGCTGCTGCTGCGCCTGCTGCCGGAGCCGCTGCTGCTACTGCTACCGGTGCTGCCGCGGATACGCCGAATTTTTCTTCAATTGCTTTTACGAGTTCGCTCAATTCGAGAACAGACATTTCGCTGATTGCGTTAAGGATTTCTTCATGTGTCATTTTTAGTTCCTCCAATGGAATAAATTTTTAGGCGCTTATGCGCTTTCTTTCTGTTTACGCACTGCTTCGAGAGCATATGCAAGGTTCTGGATATTGCCGTTCAATGCACACGCCAGACCGGTAATCGGTGCCAGCAATGCAGATGCGACCATACCAAGGAGCTGTTCCTTGGACGGCAGATCCGCCAGGGCTTTTACAGCTTTCGGATCGATGACTTTTCCGTCAAGAACGCCGGCTTTAATTGCAACGGCTTCACTCTTTGTTTCTTTCAGGAATTCTTTCAGCGCCGCTGCCGGTGCTACGGGATCTTCCTTGCAGGTAGCCAGGCCGTTCGGTCCCTGGAGCAGATCATCAAGATCATGGATCCCGATATCATTGGCAGCGATACGGGTCAAAGTATTCTTAATAACTTTGTACTGCACGCCATGCTTCAGGAATGTGCGGCGGAGCTGCATAGCCGTCTTCACATCGAGTTTGTTGTAAGCAACGAGTACCACGCCCTGGGAAGACAGCTGTTCTTTCATTTCTTCAACAACAGCAGCCTTTTCCGGCCGAACCGTTACTTCATATTTTCCTTCGCTCATAGTACACCTCCTCTGCTTATAGAATGTTCAGAACGCGGTGCCGCGCCCTTATTATATTTATCACGTTAGCTAAAACGACCCCGCTTTGCGTCGCGAGGTCGTGTACTGTCATTACAGTACTCAGCCTCGGGAGGCGGGCTTTCGCCCATTATGGATACCGCCGGTCTTAAGCTAAGTGTAAATAATAAAATTATTCAGCTTTCGGTGCCGCCACTGTGGACATGTCAATATGAATGCCGGGTCCCATTGTAGATGAAAGAGTCAGACTCTTCATATACTGTCCCTTGACAGTCGTCGGGCGTGCTTTCAGAATGGTGTTGTAAATAGTTACAAGGTTTTCTTTGATCTTATCAGCATCAAAAGACGCTTTGCCGATAATAACCTGTACATTGCCCGCTTTATCGGTACGGTACTGCACCTTGCCGCCTTTGATTTCGTTGACAGCTTTGGTGACATCTGTTGTTACAGTGCCGTCCTTCGGGTTAGGCATGAGTCCTTTCGGTCCCAGTACGCGGCCAAGACGGCCGATAACCGCCATCATGTCCGGTGTTGCTACAACTACGTCAAAATCCATCCAGCCCTGGGCAATTTTGTCCGCCAGTTCTTTTCCGCCTACATAGTCGGCGCCGGCCGCTTTGGCATCTTCTTCCTTCTGGTCTTTGGCAAATACGAGAACTTTCTTGGATTTGCCTGTACCATGGGGAAGAACCGTTGCGCCGCGGAGCTGCTGGTCAGCATACTTCGGGTTGATGTTCAGATTGAACGCAAGTTCGACAGTTTCGTCAAATTTTGCAGTTGCCGCTTCTTTCAAGAGCTTAACAGCTTCGTCGACATCATAGAACTTATGACTGTCAACGATGGCTGCAGTTGCTTTTTGTTTCTTTGTCAATTTTGCCATTGTTTCCTCCTTCGTGGTCATCGGATAAATATCCTGCCACTGACAGTCATCAGTCTGTTACTTCGATGCCCATAGAACGGGCTGTGCCTTCTACAAGGCGCATTGCTGCTTCCACTGTGTTGGCATTCAGGTCGGGCATCTTTGTTTCAGCGATTTCCTTAACCTGTGCCCTGGTGACTTTGCCGACTTTATTTTTGTTCGGCTCACCGGAAGCTTTTTCAAGGCCTGCCGCCTTCTTTAAAAGAACGGCTGCCGGCGGAGTTTTACAAATAAATGTAAAGCTTCTGTCTTCATAAACGGTAATTTCTACAGGGATGATAAGGCCGGCCTGCTTGGCGGTACGGTCATTAAAATCCTTTACGAAAGACATAATGTTCACGCCTGCCTGGCCGAGGGCCGGACCTACCGGCGGAGCCGGTGTGGCTTTGCCTGCGGGAACCTGCAGTTTTACCATTTTAGTAATTTTCTTTGCCATGTTGTTACACCTCCTTTTCCGTTATGTGGAATGTGGTTTTCGGGCTGTAACGGGCCCTCCCACTTGTGAGACAAGCCAAGTACAAGACAGTCTCACAGAGTTATTTATGGAGGAGGTCAAAATAACCTACCTCTAACTCTATAGTTGTCGTTGTGCCGAAATTACTGATATCAGCTTTAATCTTGCTTCTGTCATCAGATACGTCCAGCACCACGGCGCTGCGGTCGGCAAACGGTCCGCGGGTGATCTTAATGGTATCGCCCACTTTAGCATCTGTCTTGGCAGTCTGTTTTTTATCCTTGCCCTCAATAATACGTTTGGCCTCTTCATCAGAAAGAGGGATCGGTTTCGTCGTCGTACCGACAAAGCCCGTAACGCCGGGCGTATTTCTTACGACGTACCAGCTTCTGTCATTGACTTCCATCTGGATCAAAAGGTATCCGGGGAACACTTTCCTCGATACAACCTTTTTTTCGCCGTCTTTTACTTCTTCCTCGTCATGCATGGGAAGGAGGATCTGGATAATTGTATCATCCATTCCCATAGAGTGCACTTTCCGGGTAAGCGTATCCTTAACCTTATTTTCATAGCCGGAATACGTATGAATGACATACCAGCGGATGTCCTTTTCAGAACCTTCCTTCGGTTTGCCGATTTCAACCGGTGCACTGACCGCGGATTTTTTTATCTCTGTTTTTTTCTTAGCTTCCCTATCCGGCATATGTTCTCTCCTTTCATCCTACAGTATGAATCAAAACTTTGGAGAGCTGCATGAATATGAAGTCCACTACGATAATCAGAAGAGACACAAGAACGACCGATACGAGAACTGCAATGGTGTAACGCACCATCTCATGTTTTGTCGGCCAGATGACTTTTCTCATTTCCATTTTTGTTTCACGGAAAAAACGGGTCCAGGCACTCTTGTTTTCTTCTGCAACCTCTCTTTTGGTCGGTTGTTTACGCTTCGCCATCCTCACACCCTCATTCTAAAACTAAATTATTTCGTTTCTTTATGCAGGGTATGTTTATGGCACCATTTGCAGTATTTCATCATTTCGATACGTTCTGCATTATTCTTTTTGTTCTTGTTTGTACGATAATTGCGGCGCTTGCATTCCGGGCATGCAAGAGTAATTCCTTCACGCATTCTTTACACCTCACTCAAATCTCTTCTCGGCTTTCGCCATTGCAACATGCTTACACAGTATAGCATAAGCAGATATGGCAGTCAATAAAAAGCACTTAAAAAAGCCGGGTACTTCCCGACGCATTGATTATATCAAAAACGTAACTTTGGTGCAAGGGAAAATCTGTAAAATCCAGTAAGAAACCCGAGAGCCTTCCCCCCGGGGTTCTTACAGTCTATTTTTCACATTATTATATAGGAATCATATTAGAAGTAAAAATCACACAATCTCAAAAACCACTGTCACATGACTTTCAAAATCTGCTGTTCCCGCTTCCATGGGAGTCACCGCATTTTCCACCATGCTGTCACCGGCTGCTTTCATACTCATGGCATATCGCGGCATGATCTCCGTATGGTTTTCGCCGACAGAAATGATGTTCACTACCGGCCGGCCAAGAGTCTTTGCAATAACGTCCGCTTTCCGTTTCGCATCGGCCACCGCGCGGCGGAGAGCTTCATCCCTGTATTCCTGTTCATTCCTCACAGAAAATATCACACTGTCGATATGGTTCGCACCCGCGTTAATCGCCGCGTCCATTACCTTGCCCGTCTGATCCAAATTATGGAGGACAATCTTCATACGGTTATCCGCTTCATATACGGTAGATTTCATACGGCCTTTGTCATCATACTGGTTGTTCGGATACAGATTATACCCCATCGTTTCAATATGATCCGCCGTCGCGCCAGCTCCAAGAACTGCGCTTCGCACCGCCGTCATGATATCCGCGTTGTCACGGGCAGCTGCTTTGGCATCGCGGGCCATCGTTTGTACAGATAAATTTACCGTGGCCATGTCATTTTTTGCCGTCACTGTGCCCGTCCCCGTCACGGTAATGGAACGATGAAACGGTTCTTCCGCATGGATTGTCATACAAGAAGCGGCCAAAAGACACGCTGTCAAAAGCATTGCTGTTTTTTTCATACTTCCTCCTCAAATAAAAGTTTATTAATTCCACGTACATCTACGGGAATCACTCTGATTATAGCACCGACGTAAAAAAGAAACGAATCCTCTGCAGGCGATTCCTTTACTCCCCTACAGCGTCAGAAAGGAAATAACCCCATATCCGCCATGATCCACCCCTCCGAATAGGGCGCGATATCATACTGTTGGAAAATGAAATACAAATGGCCGTCATTCCCTATATAGAATTCTTTCGGGAATTCTGTGATTTTCTCCGCCTCTTCTGTGGAAATGTGCCGGGCTGTGCATTCCCTGACTGCCACATCCCGAAGAGTTTCCACAGAAAGAGAAGGCATGGCTGCCTTCAGATCGGCAAGCGTCACTACTTTTCCCGTAGCATTCAAAGTAACCCCTTTTACATAATTCAGAGGATGCGCTCCTCCTTCATAGGTCATCGTTTCCAAAAGTACCACACTTATATACGGTTTCACCGCACCTGCCTGCCAGTCCATCCAGCCGGACAGGCGATGGCTGCTTTCCTTATTCAAAGCCTGCAGGTACCGCTCTGCCGCCCTGTCCATTTCTTCATTAAAGAATACGCGCAATTCTATTGGGAGCTCTTTCCCGCTGTGCGGAATTTTCGCCGTACTCAGCCCGAGCCGTTTTTCCACCGTTTTAAATAAAGGAAAATCATCCGAAGGAGTAAGACCGGACCCTGCCGTCCACCCCGCCGCCGATGCAGTCCCAAGTGACAGAAGCAGAGAAAACACAAGAAGACAAACTATTCTTAAAATTCCCATAATACCTCCTAATTATAGTAGAAATTCTCGTTTTTCAGTATACCATAGAGAAAAACAAACAAAAACCACCCTGCAGATCCCCTGTATCTTCAGTTCGAATCTGCATCGGATTACCCGCAGGAAACTATTTTCATGATGATTGGTTCCCGACCGCCAAGAACACACCGTCTTCCATTTTCAGCAGAACCAGATCCACTATAGGATCACGTTTGGCGTCAAAGCTGAATGTACCGCAGACACCGTTAAACCCCTTCATCGCCGCCATGGCATCACGAATCTTCCTTGTATCTGTCACGGAGCCGGCCCGCTGTACCGCATCCATCGCCATGTACACGCCGTCATAAGCGGCGGCGGCAAACTGGTCAGGTGCATGCCCGTACTTTTTCGTATAATTCTCCACAAACGTCTTCGTTGCCGCCGTATCTCTTGCCGCTGACCACATAGATGACACATACACATTATCCGCGGCAGCGCCCGCCATCTTTCCCAATTCGGGAGAAACAAAGCCATTATCCCCAAGGACAGGCTGGTTCATTCCCATCTCACGCATCTTCTTTAAAATCCGCGCCCCTTCCTGATAATAACTGCACACAATAACCACGTCCGGTTTTGCGTTCTCTATATTCGTCAGCTGGGCAGAATACTCGCTGTCCTTGCTGCCGAAGGTTTCCACATCCACAATCTTGACTCCTTCCTCTTCCAGAGTCTTTCGGAAATATTTCTGCGCCGTTACATGCTGTTCATTATCATGGGCATAGAGAATCGCCGCCGTCTCGTACCCTAAAAGACGGTGCGTCTTTTTTGCCGTCTGGGGAATATTCATCGACTCGGGTACGGAATTTCTGAAAATATAATCGCCAATTTCCGTAATTCCTTCCGCAGTAACCGATATTTCCAACGAGGGAACTTTAGCATTTTGCATAATCGGTCCTGCCGCCTTTGCCTCATTCGATGTCATCGGCCCGATAATCACCGCCGCCTTCTTTTGGATTAACCGCTTTGTCACATTCATGGCATCAGACGGAGACCCTTTGGAATCCTCCACAAAGAGCTCAATCGGTATCTCCCCTTTCTGATTGATTTCTTCTGCAGCCATACGGATTCCTTCCTCCTGGGACTTGCCGTATGCCGCTGCCCCTCCGGTAAGCGCCGCGATGAATCCAATCTTCACGCCGCTCTTTGACGGAGAATCAGCCGCTGTCTTTGTTCCGCCGCAGGCAGTAAGACCTGCCGCTGCTATTGCGCCTGTAAAAATGATTACTGCTGCTTTCATTGCTTTACTGAAATTCATTTTGACCTCCTGATTTGAAAATAAAAAAACGCCTCCATGGAAAATATCCATGCAGAGGCGCTCCCGCGCGGTACCACCCTGATTTATCACTCATGACCATAAGTAAAATAAAAGCGCCCCGCCTGAAATACTCAGACAAGGGCGCATAGCGCTGTACCACCTTGCATTTATCACTCTGCCTCCGGGTAATATAAAACCCCGCCCGAACGAATCGGACAGGGGCGAATTCATCGCGGTACCACCCTGCATTATACTTATGGCTCCTGTCCGTAACGTGGATGACGCCTCCATCTACTTGATTCAACGAGGAGCTTGCGGGAGAGTTTGTCATATCCTTCATACCGGTTTCCACCTGCCACCGGCTCTCTGCTATCTCAGAAACATGACTTTTTCCCGTTCATCGCTTTTTATTTTTAAATTAAAGCTATCATACAGACTTCAAACACTTCTGTCAACCATCAATTTCATTTCAGATGGAAATATTTTTCACAACCCCTACTTTATAACCGCCTTCCTGCACCGCGGTCAAAAGTCATGGCTGGCAAGTGCCTCACACTTCCGCAGATACGGTGTATCACTTACACTATTTTACATTCAGTGCGGTGTATTTCCCATTCTCCACCTTGAGCAAGACCAGATCCACCTCCGGATCTCCGGAACCGTTGAATGTCATAGATCCTACGGCGCTCTCAAAATTCTGCACCTTTGCCAAAGCGTCACGGAGTTTTGTAGAGTCTGTCGTCGTCCCCGCATTCTCCATCGCCTTTGCCGCCAGTTTCACCGATACATAAGCGCACGCCGCAAAATTATCCGGATCATGATTGTACTTTGCACGGAAATTTTTTACGAACTCCCTCGTTGTCTCACTGTCTCTGTCAGGCGACCACATGGAAGACACATATACATTGTCCGCCGCCTTTCCGGCAATTTTCACAAGTTCGGGAGAAACGAATCCGTTATCTCCAAGGACAGGCTGGTCCATCCCCATCTCCCGCATCTTTTTCAAAATAAGGCCGCCTTCCTGATAATATCCAGCAACGATAACCGCGTCAGGCTTCACATCGTGGATCTTCGTCAACTGTGCGGAAAAATCCGTATCCTTGTCGGCAAACGTTTCCGTCAGCACGATCTCAACCCCCTCAGCCTCCAAAGACTTTTTAAAAATTTTGTACGCCGACACCTGGTGCTCATTATTATTTGAATATAAAACCGCCACCCGCTTATACCCGAGCAGCTTATGCGTCTTGGCTACCGTCTGCGGGATATTCTTAGATTCAGGCACACAATTTCTAAACATATAATCACCGATCTCCATCAAGCCTTCTGCTGTCGTTGCCGCACCGAGAAGCGGAATCTTCGCTTTCTGGAAAAGAGGTCCTACCGCCTTATACTCCCCTGAAATCAGCGGACCGATAACAATGACCTTTTTATCGGAAATCATCTTCTGCGCCGCGCTCACCGCCTGTTGGATATTTCCCTTCGTATCCGCCATCTCCACATCGAAATGTATTTTTCCCCCGCGGTTTACCTCTTCCACAGCCAGATCGAAGCCTTCCTTCTCGGCAATACCGTAAGCCGCTACACCTCCGGTAACACCATTCAGAAAACCGACCTTAGCCACCTTGGCATCCCCCATGACAGCAGATGTTTTCTTTTCCGTTCCGCAGCCCGTCAAACCTGCCGCTGCCGCCGCGACCATAACAATTACTGCTACCTGTCTCATCGTCTTGTTCCATTTCATATCCATTCCCTCTTTTCCTGAAAATAAAAAAACGCCTCCATGGAAAACATCCATGCAGAGGCGCTCCTGCGCGGTACCACCCTGATTTATCACTCATGTCCATAAGTAAAATAAAAGCGCCCCGCCTGAAATACTCAGACAAGGGCGCATAGCGCTGTACCACCTTGCATTTATCACTCTGCCTCCGGGTAATATAAAACCCCGCCCGAACGAATCGGACAGGGGCGAATTCATCGCGGTACCACCCTGCATTATACTTATGGCTCCTGTCCGTAACGTGGATGACGCCGCCACCTACTCTGTTCAGCCGCGGAAGCTCACGAGTGATCGTCCACAGACCTTTCATGCCGCCTTTCACCTACCGCCGGCTCTCTGAAACTACTCCGTCTGTATTCCTCTCGTTCCCTGCTCTTGGTTATTGAACATTATCATACACACACCGGAGGGAAACGTCAAGTTTTTTATTTTCCGATTTTATTTCCCTTCTTCCCGCTCTCCAATGCCTGTGAGCGGATCAGATCCGCCGCATTAAAAACCCTCCCTGAAATACCCGGCAATCCAGAGAAATTTATATCACAAAGAGGACTTTCATCATAAAATGACATCTGATTTCCCAAAAAGGATTCTCTTTCCCATTTCGTATTTCCACGCAAGTCCTGTTAATAATCTATTCCTTCCTTGCATTCGAGAAACCTCCTTTTAAATCCAGAGTAAGCCTCTTATATTTTTAAATTTTCTTAGGTCCTATCTCATTTTTTCATATCCAACATCATCCAGTACCTTGCATTACAGAGTATCATGTGTTATAGTATTCATAACCCGAAGTTAATTCTTCCGGAAATGTGTTACCAATATATTTCCATCTGAAAGGAAGGACAATGAATATTCAGCTGAAAAAGGGCGTCATGGAAATCATCGTTTTATCCATGCTGCGGAAAAGGGATTTCTATGGATATGAACTTGTCAGCGAAATCTCCAGATATATAGAAATGTCGGAAGGAACTATTTACCCTTTGCTGAACCGTTTTAAGAAAGATGGCCTTGTCGATACCTACCTGGCCGAATCCCATAACGGACCACCCAGAAAGTATTATAAAATTACTGAGGCCGGCCGTACTGAATATATTGAATCGGTAAGAGAGTGGTCTGATTTTACAAAAGCAGTCAATATGCTTCTCACCGAAGGAGGAGAACCTAATGAATGAGAGAGAGTTTTTAGATCTTCTGCGGTACTACTTCCGTAAGGTAAAACCAGAGGATGTGGAAGAAATTCTATCCGATTACAAAGCCCATTTCACAGAAGCCAGAGAACGGGGGCTGTCTGATGCACAAATCGCAGAAGAGCTGGGGCACCCCGAAGATATTTATGCATCTTACCAATCTGAAGGCATTGTCAGCGAAAAAACAAAAATGGAAAAAATTTCCGACAATGCGGAATATCTGGCCGACAAGGCACAGAAAAAGGTGCAGCAGACATGGAATGAAGTCAGTCCTCACATTCCGGACGCCGCCAGTGCTACAGCGTCTGTCCTTGCCAAAGCATTTTTTATCCTTTGCACGGTTCTGTCCATATTCCTTTTCGCAGCCACGCTGCTTACTATTTATTTATTATCTATGCATTTTACTCCAATCATGGATGCGGACCCCTTACCGGGACTACACCCGCTGACATTGGTCAGTCTGGGAGCAAGCGGATGTTTTGCCAGCCTTTCCATTTTCTTCATGGGGGCATTGGGCAGAAAATTCCATAAAAACAGGAAACTGAATGAAAAGGGAGCCGCTCCGGATGATTCCATATCACAGGCAGCTGATTCAACAAAGGATGGTAAATACAATGAATAAAATTGTCGTATCCATAGTCCTGTCAGTCCTTTCACTCATGATGGCAATTGCATCTTTTATCATCAATGATATTGCGGCTTACCGTCAGTGGACATGGGATAACCGCGGGCAAATCTCCGAGCACTTTGAACATCAAGGAAAGACGCCTCCCCCTGCAGGAAATCGTTCCCTGCCTCCTGAAAAATCAGAACATCATAATAGAACATCGCCTCCAGACAGGCGCCCTTAAAAACAAAGCATCAGAAAATACCTTCCCGGAGGAGGATAAAATCGGCTCATCTGCCCGGATACCGGGCATTTCCGGAAATGTCTGGCCCAGGCTGATTTTATATATAGTTATCCATAAGTATTATTCCAAAGGAGAAGTCTAATATAAAAAAACATACAAAAATAGCTCTTATCGTGGCTTCCTGCCTTTCCATCGGCGCCACATTCCTGATGATGCATCCTTCACAGGCCGCTTTTCTTAATCTGCCCCAGCAGAAAAATGACATCCGGCAAGATACAGATAAACAATTAAACCAGCCGGTAAAAGACAGCGAACAGGATATCCGGATTGAAAAAGAAGATAGTTCTGGCAAGAAAAATAAGCCGGACGAAAAAAACATCCCGGACCAGGATAATGCACCGAAAGAAAAACAGGTGCCGGAAAAGGATCCCATAAAGAAACCTCCGGAAAACAACAAGAATGATATTCCGGATCATCAGGAAAAAGTACCGCCGGTTGAAGACACTATTCCTCCGGCTTCGCAGAAATAATGAGGAAAATCCTTATATGAGAACTATAAAAAAATATACACTCCATTTCGTGATCGGGCTTACAGTTTCCACCGGAGTTTTTCCTCTCTCCGGGAGCACAGTCGAGGCGGCAGAACCATCAATCAGGGACTACCACCATCCTCTACTCCAAACAGAGATACCTGTCATCCCGCATAGGAAAGTTTTTTCTCCGAATCAGAAGTCTTTCTGTATCAGAAAACCTGATCATCAACCCATGAAAGGAGGTGATGCAGAAGAAGAATGGAGGCTCCGCAATGACAGCCCCGAATCTCGGGAAAAGCATGAAAAGGACGGATGGAAGCCAGTGAAAGACCCCGATAATACCTGCTTTCCGCCGGCCGGACATGGCAAAAAGGTGTCGAGACACGAGAGCCTTACAGATGATAGCTGTCCCTATCTGCTCAAGAAACATGACAGCGATGTATCCAGACATGAGAAATATACTCCCAAACATGGCTGGCATCACAAAGATCATGAAGTGCAGTGATGGGAAAAGCCATAGCTGATCCGTTCTTCTACACGTATTGATTTTATGTTCATTCTTTACTCCATTATTTTTCATACTTTACTCCATTATTGATTTTATTTTATGATTCACCTCTCTCTAAAAAGGGTACTCCCATACCCTCCCCCCTTCTTCCCCGGAAGGGGGGTTTTAATATACACATTTATTCGCACGTGACACAAACGGGAGAACTATTATATAATTAAGGTACAAATTATGGGATGAAATTCCCGGTTATAAAATAAGGAGGCTATTTATGAAAACATTGGTAAAAATCGCTTTTCTGTCCGCAGCGGCACTCACCATTGCAGGCATCGCCCACGCTGACCATCGCGACTACCGCATCGCCCTCGCCAACCAGGACAAATACGGACATCCCGTCTATGACGAAACAGCGGCAAAGCCGGAGGAAGCCCCGCAAATCAAAGAAAAAACCTATAATGTAAGCGCTTCCGACGTAAATACCCAAAGCGGCCGCGACTATAGAATCGCTATCGTTAATTCCGGCCACGCAAGAAACTGATTGCTCCCGCAATAAAAATATTTCATGAAATACCTGGACATGCCCCGATCGGCATGTTCTTTTTTGTTTCTCTTAAGCAAAAATTGTCATTTACATTTTTTCAAGAAAAATATATCAGCAGAAATCTGCATTCTATTCTATAGCCACAAGGGGACGCCGCTCCTTTATTCATCTACCGCGCCCGGAACATACATGCCAAGTCAAAAAGTGCCTGCGGAGGCTTCCGCCTCTTCAAAAAGCATGCTGTGCTATAATAGTACCATCTGTATTGTATGTAAAAGGAGTTATCCTATGATTTCTATCGTCACCCCGGTGTACAACGAGGAAGACAATGTCATTTTTTTTCACGATGCCGTCACCCGTGTCATGGAAGAAACGGGTATGGCCTATGAACTGATTTATGTGGACGACGGCTCTCACGACCGCACCAATGAACTTATCTGCGGTCTTGCGGAAAAAGACCCTCATGTACGGGCGCTTACCTTTGCACGCAACTTTGGGCACCAAATCGCCATTACCTGCGGCATGGACTTCGCCCGCGGCGACGCTGTCATCACCATGGACGGCGATATGCAGCATCCTCCCGCCCTTATCCCCACACTCATCGGAAAATGGAAAGAAGGATATGACATCGTCCAGACCGTGCGTACCGCCACCGAAGACGCAGGACCCATAAAGAAAATCACCTCTGCGGGATACTACACCATAATCAATTCCATTTCAAAGACCCCTGTCCTTCCAGGAGGTTCCGATTTCCGTCTCATGGACAGAAAAGCACTGGACGTTTTCCTTAAGTTCCGTGAACACAGCCGCTTCATCCGCGGCATCGTGGGCGGGCTTGGATTTAAAACCGCCAGCGTCAAATTTGAGGCGCCGGCAAGACATGCAGGCGTATCCAAATTTAACATGAGGAAAATGCTCCACTTTGCCGTAGATGGTATCCTCACCAACTCTACCACCCCCCTTCGTGCCGCTTTTTACGCAGGCATCTTTGCAGGTATCGCAGGCATCATCCTGATACTTCATGTTCTTTACGCCTACCTCACAGGCGCCGTCGTTCCCGGTTGGACAACCCTTACCATCCTCGTTTCTTTCTTTGGCGCCGTCAACCTTGTAGGCCTCGGCATCATCGGCGAATATATAGGACGCATTTATGAAGAATCAAAAAACAGACCCCTCTACTGGCTTTCCGGTGACACAGGAAGCACAGAGAAAATTGAGAAAAGCCGCCCGGAAGTATCCCGCGAAATCAAAAAGAACTAAGGAAAGCAGGTATATTGAATGGCATCAAACCCCTTTTTTGAAAGTGAACTCTTTAACGAATTAAATGACGCATTGAGACATTCCTCCCGCTTTACCGCCACCTATCGAATCGCGGCAGACGACTATGCCGAAGCGAAAAAAATCGCCCGCGGCATCGCTGTGGAACAAACTGTAGAATGCCCTGACGAACTCTTTGTAAACACTTGGATTGAAGACTCCGTCATCGGCCAGATTGAAGACCTGAAAAAAGCGGACCCCGGCTCCTACTACGCCATCATCTCCTACAGTCCCGACACCGTCGAAGGAGAAATGACAGAACTCATGAACATGCTCTTCGGAAATACAAGCCTCCAGCCGGGCATCCGCCTTATGTCCTTTGAGCTTCCCGACAGCATGTACCGCCACTATCCCGGTCCGAAATTCGGGCGGCAGGGTATCCGTGAGCTTTGCGGTATTGAAAAAGGCCCCATTCTCATGTCGGCACTGAAACCTCTCGGAAGAAGTGCAAAAGACTTCGGAGAAACCGCCTATAAACTTGCCCTTGGCGGCTGTCCGCTCATTAAAGACGACCACAGCCTCTTCAATCAATCCTACGCTCCTTTCAAAGACAGAGTAAAAGCCTGCGTAGACAGCGTGAATAACGCCAATGCAAAAACAGGAGGCCGCTCCCTTTACATTGCGAACTGTACCGCAGACAGCATGGAATTTCTTGAACGTGTCATGACCGCGCAGGAATTAGGCGCCGGCGGCATCATGGCAGCTCCGGGGCTTTTGGGGCTCTCCATCATCAGAGAACTCTCCTCCGCTCCCGACTTCCATCTGCCCATCTTCCTCCACCCCTGTTTCTCCGGCCCTCTTGTCCTCAGTGCGGATTCCGGCATTTCCCCCTTCTGCTGCTACGGCCAGTTCAGCCGCCTGGCAGGCGCCGATGCCGCCATATTCACCAGCTTCGGCGGACGCTTTCCTTTCACCGAAGAAGTATGCCGGAAAATCTGCGACGGTACGGAAACAGAAATGGGCGGGCTCCGCTCTATCTTCCCTGTTCCCAGCGGCGGCATGAAATGGCAGCTTTTTAAAAAAATGGTACAAGTCTACGGTCCGGATGCCATCTTCCTCGTAGGCGGCGCCCTTCTCACAGAAAGCGACGACCTCACAGCCAATATGCACTTCTACTTCGAAAAGCTGAACGAAGCGGTGAATAAATAGCGGAAAGCGGCTATTGGCAAATAGGTATAAAGATTCCGCCACAAAATGTACGGTGATACATCGAAAGCCCCCTGTCAAACAACAGGGCTTTTTTATTTCCCTATTCTTCCTCTTAGAACCTCTTTTTCTAAACACCGATTCGTGTTAAATGCTTTTAAATATGGCAGACAAGACGCTTCCTTGCTTGTAAAGGAGGAAACCACGTCAGTGGCGGAGGATACTCGCATATCATAGTGAATCAAATGATAAGAGAGAACCTGATTTCCGTCTTTCTCATCACGGCAGCAGATCCTTCACATTCGTTCAGGATGACACCTTACCGTCCGCTGTCATTCTGAACGGGGCAAGAATGCTGTGTGCGAAAAACGTAAAATGGGACAGTGGCACAGAGTGAAGAATCTATTACTTTCGATGACAGCTTATCGCTTTCCTCACCACGACCGCAGATCTTTCGTACGGCTCAAGATGACGCTTAGCAGACAGGCTTATATCTTCCGGTTGCCCCCCCTCCAGTCCCCAGCTTATAGCTTTCCAAGCTCACAGTTTATACTAATGACTGGCAGCCAAAGACACGAAAAAACAGTGGCATTCCACCACTGTCTTTTTATCTCTTATGAGTTAATACTTCCCTGTCCCTGAATATAGGTAGAGTTCCCTATATTCCATTTTGCGCCGGTACGGATACGGGCATCGTTTTCTTCGCCTTTTGTCCAGCGAACTCTGGCATCACCGCTGATTTCAATAATGGGCTCTTTCTTTTCTTTTTCATCACTGTACCCGAGGGCATCCAGTTCACGGATGTATTCTTTTTTCAGATGGGCAAGTTTCTTCCTCTCTTCGTCTGTAAGGGTACTGCCCTTTTTCTCCGCTTCGAGAATATTTTTCAGAACGGAGGCAAGTTCATACCTTGTAAGGCTTCCCCTGTCGAAAAAGTTTCTGTCATAGTCCGGTGCGCGGCCTTTTTCACAAAGGTCGTAAACGGCCTGATAGTCCCAGGCTTCTTTTTTTACAGTATCCCAAGAGTTCGGCGCATAGGTATTGTAGGCGGCAGCTGTCAGACTGAAAGAAAGGAACCAGAGTGCCGCAAAAATAATTTTTTTCATAGGTCACCTGCAGATTTTTTCTTCAATGAGTGCCAGGAGCTTATCCCGCCCCGTGCCGGACAGTGATGAGTAGGCAAGGGGGGCTGTGTCCGCGGGAAATGTTTTCTCCAATATGCGGAGATTTTTGTTCATTTCATTTTTCCCTGTTTTATCGGCTTTTGTCCCGATGATTTGGAGGCCCGGCGCAATTTTTTTCAGCCATTCGTAAGCTTTCAGATCGATGGGAAGACCGGGATGCCTCAAATCCACAAGAAGCCCTACCATGACGAGATTCTCCGAATTCCTGATGTATTCGTCAATAAAACCGCTCCAGGAATCACGATTCGCCTGGCTTGTTTTCGCAAAACCATAACCGGGCAGGTCGACAAGGTACCACTCCTGCCGTTCTTCTCCACTGCCTGTATCTCTTCTGGATTGTACAGCGTAGTAGTTGATGGTTCTCGTTTTTCCCGGTTCACGGCTGACGTAGGCAAGCTTTCTCATACCACTTAAAGAGTTGATGAGAGAAGATTTTCCCACATTTGACCGCCCGATAAAAGCGATTTCTTTTTTTCCGCCATATTCCCCTGTCTTCACCGTTGACCCTATATAGGCGGCAGAGAAGATGTGAAACTTTTTCTTGTCTTTGATTTCAGCCATGTCCGTTCCTCTATTTCATCAAGGCATGCGCCAAGACATCATCCACATTTTTCACGTAGATAAATTCCAATTTTTTTCTTACGGACTGCGGTATTTCTTCCATATCTCTTTTATTCTTTTCAGGAAGCAGGATCTGCCTGATCCCGAATTGGCTGGCGGCAAGAACTTTCTCTTTCACTCCGCCGATGGGAAGGACTTCGCCTGTGAGGGTAATTTCGCCTGTCATGGCGGTATCGCCTCTGACTTTCCGTCCGGTGTAGGCGGATGCCATTGCAGTGGCCATGGTAATCCCCGCGGAAGGTCCGTCTTTCGGCACAGCGCCTTCGGGAAGATGGATATGGGTATCCAGCGTTTCATAGAAATTTTCCACAAGCCCTAATTCTTTAGCACGGCTGCGGATATAAGTATATGCGGTTTCTGCCGATTCTTTCATGACATCGCCCAGTTGGCCCGTAAGGATCAGATTCCCCTTTCCTTTGATGGTGATTGCTTCGGTGTCGAGAACTTCACCGCCTGCCGCTGTCCATGCAAGACCGTTGACACGTCCTACCTGCGACTCATGTTCTTCGGCAAGGGGCAGGAATTTTACAGGCCCCAAATATTCCTCCAGTGTCCTGGCAGAAAGCGGGGGAATCGTTTTATCGGCAAGAACGATTTTCTTTCCCACCTTGCGGCAGAGGGCGCCGATGGTCCGTTCCAGTTCACGGACGCCGGCTTCCCGGGTATAACTTCTGATGATTTTCCGCAGGAGGGCGTCCGTAAAATGAAGATCTGCAGTTTTCAGCCCATTTCTTTCACGCTGCCTGGGTATGAGGTATTTTTTTGCAATCTGTACTTTTTCTTCTTCCGTATATCCCGAGAGCTCGATGAGTTCCATACGGTCAAGGAGTGCCGCCGGAATGGTGGAAACGGTGTTCGCCGTGGCTACGAAAAACACTTTTGACAAATCGAAGGGGATATCAATGTAATTATCGTGGAAAGCCTTGTTTTGTTCCGGATCGAGCGCTTCCAAGAGCGCCGAAGCGGGATCGCCGCGAAAATCGGAACCCACTTTATCGATTTCATCCAGAAGAAGAAGGGGGTTTTTTGTTTTTGCATGGGCAATGGCTTCGATGAAGCGCCCCGGCATGGAACCGATGTAGGTGCGGCGGTGCCCGCGGATTTCAGCTTCATCATGGATACCGCCCAGAGAAATACGGGCGAATTTTTTGTCCAGCGCACGGGCAATAGAGCGGGCAAAGCTGGTCTTACCGACACCGGGCGGTCCCACAAAGCAGATAATAGGCGCCTTTGCTTCCGGAGCAAGGATACGGACGGCAAGATACTCAAGGATACGTTCCTTAATTTTTGCAAGGCCGTAGTGGTCTTCATCCAAAAGTTTCGCCGCTTTTTTCAAATCGAGAAGGTCTTTGCTTTCCTCTTTCCACGGCAGGGAAAATATCCATTCCAGATAGTTTCTTGCCACAGTGGTTTCCGCCATCATGGGCGGCATAGTGGCTAAATGGGCGATTTCTTTTTCCAGTTTCTTTTTATATTCATCGGGAATTCCGCTTTTTTCGAGTTTCTGCCTGTATTCTTCCGCTTCCGCATCCTGAGAAATCTCGTCGCCGAGGCGGTCGTGGATGCTCTTTATTTTCTGCCGGAGGTAGTAATCGCGCTGCTCCTTTTCCATACGGCTCCGCACTTCCCCGTTTATTTCCGCCTCCAGACGGCCGATTTGTATTTCTTCATCAAGAAACCGGCGAATAAGAACAAGTCTTTCCATAACGTCGTTTTCTTCCAGAACAGCCTGCCGTCTTGCAGGGCTGATAGGCATTTGTGTGGAAATGAAATCAGCGGTATATCCCGGCGTGTCGGAAGCTTTCAGCTGCTCCATCTGCTCATCCGAAAGATTCTGCTGGGCATTGTGAATCCATTCAAAGAAGGATTTCAAAAGGGCCCTTCTGTATGCTTCCCCACGAAGCGCGTCCGACGGCTCGATTTCCGGCACATCCTCCACCTGGGACACCAAGCAGTTTTCTTTTCGTTCAACGCTATGAACACGGACGCGGGAAATTCCTTCCGCCTGTATGCGGATGAGGCCGCCGGGCAGCTGGAGCATTTGTTTTACTTTTACAACGGTGCCAAAGGAGTAGAGATCCTCTTCCTGCGGTACTTCCACTTTTCCATCACGCTGCATGATCATAGCAAGATACCGGTCGCTGCGGCCTGCGGCGCGGACGGCTTCAATAGATTCTTTTCTCCCGATATCCAGGTTCACTGTCATATGGGGAAAAACAATGATATCGCGAAGAGCTACGACAGGCAGTGTCAAAACGGCTGCATCTCCTATATCTGTATTCTCGTTCATAAAAATTCCTCTTATCTTATAATTCAGTGTCTTTGTAAAGAATCAACACTTCTTTATATTTTACCACACAGCCGACAAAAAAGCAGATTTTTCAAGAAGCATTTCGCATTTTATCGATGAAAGCCCCTCCCGAATCAATAAAAAACACCGCAGTAAACACGGTCTTCTATGCAAGGGAAGATAACTCTTCTGTCTATTCAACAAAAATACGTCCTGTCTTACGGCAGAACGCATTTATATTATTACAATTTATTATAATTTCATTTCTTTTTTCTTTCCAGCAGGGGCGGTTCGCCTTTGAGAACAGTATCTTCCGTAACGGTACAGCGCACCACATCTTTCATTCCGGGAATCTCATACATCACTTTTGTCATGATCTTTTCAATAATCGCACGGAGCCCGCGGGCACCCGTATTCCTTTCGATGGCTTTCTTCGCAATGGCACGAACCGCTTTCTCCTCAAAAACAAGCTCCACATTGTCCATGCCGAGAAGTTTCTGGTACTGGCGGATAAGAGCGTTTTTCGGTTCCGACAGGATTCTGATAAGCGCTTCTTCTTTCAGCGGGTGGAGAGCTACGATGACAGGAAGTCTGCCGATAAATTCCGGAATAAGTCCGAATTTCAGGAGGTCTTCAGGTTCTACGTTTTGAAGAACTTCCGCAATGTCTTTCTCATCGGCTTTCTTGATATCCGCGCCAAATCCCATCGTACTCCTGGTCGTTCTGCGGGCAATGACTTTATCTATGCCGGCAAAGGCTCCGCCGCAGATGAAGAGGATATTTGACGTATCCAGCTGGATCATCTCCTGGTTAGGATGCTTGCGTCCGCCCTGCGGCGGAACACTGGCTACGGTCCCTTCAAGGATTTTCAGCAGGGCCTGCTGTACGCCTTCCCCTGAAACATCCCTTGTAATAGACGGATTCTCCGATTTTTTTGCAATTTTATCAATTTCATCAATGTAGACAATGCCCCGCTGGGCTCGTTCAAGATCGTAATCCGCAGCCTGGATAAGACGGAGCAGGATATTTTCCACGTCTTCCCCTACATAGCCGGCTTCTGTTAAGGTAGTCGCATCGGAAATGGCAAAAGGAACATTCAAAAATCTCGCCAAAGTCTGGGCAAGAAGTGTTTTCCCGCTCCCTGTAGGACCCAGCATGATGATGTTTGACTTTTGCAGTTCCACACCATCATCGTCTTTTTCATAGCGAATACGTTTGTAATGGTTGTACACGGCTACGGCAAGGGCGACTTTCGCATCATCCTGTTCGATAACGTATTGGTCCATGTATTCTTTAATCTTTTCAGGTGTCGGAAGTTCAAAATCGGGAAGCCCCTTCTTCTTCTTCGAAGTTTTCATTTCTTCTTCCAATATGTTCCGGCAGACTTCAATGCATTCATTGCAGATAAAGACGCCCGGTCCCGCAATCAGTCTTTCGACCTCGTCTCCCGACCGTCCGCAGAAATTGCATACCGGCGGTTGTTCATTTTTATTAGCCACAGAGCCTCCTTATTTCTTGCTTAATTCAGATTTCCCATTTAACTCGGCCAGTTCATTTCTGGTAAGGATCTTATCAATGAGCCCATATTTCAAAGCGGCGTCAGCAGTCATAAAATTATCCCTTTCGGTGTCTTTCATGACAGTTTTCAGCGTCTGTCCGCTGTGGGCCGCGATGATTCCATTGAGCTCGCTGCGGAGACGGATAATTTCTTTGGCATGGATTGCAATATCTGTCGCCTGTCCCTGCGCACCGCCGAGGGGCTGATGGATCATAACGCTGGCATGAGGCAGGGCGTAGCGTTTCCCTTTTTCGCCGGCTGTCAGAAGTACGGCCGCCATGGAGGCGCAGGAACCGATACAGATGGTAGACACATCAGGGCGGATATACTGCATCGTATCATAAATCGCCATGCCTGCCGTCACAACGCCGCCGGGGCTGTTGATGTAAAAATGGATATCTTTGTCGGGGTCTTCCGCTTCCAGAAAGAGAAATTGGGCAATAATCACGTTGGCGGTATGATCATCAATGGGGCCGTCAAGAAATACAATACGGTCTTTTAAAAGACGGGAATAAATATCATAGGAACGTTCCCCGTGAGAGGTCTGTTCCACAACAATCGGCACATAAGGCATAGATAAACATCCTTTCTCATAAATACTATTTGTACTTTCTAATTGTACCACAATCTTACAATTTATAACGATAAAATTCTATGTTTCTTTTTCATACATCAACAAAGAGACGCGGAACATGCCTGCGCCTCTTTAGGTTATGAAATAAAATTCATTGTATGAAGTTGAACGGATTACTTTCTTTCAGCCGCTTCGATCGTAGCGATGATGTCCGCTTTCTTTGCACGGGAGTCAAGGGCAATACCCTTTTCTTCAGCGTAAGCTTTCAGTTCTTTGACTGTCTTTGCGGCCAGCGGAGATTCTTTCTTTTCTTTTGCCGAAGATTCTGTCTTCTTGGCTGTTTCTTCTTTTTTACTTTCTTCCTTTACCGCCGCGCCGTAAATGAAAGCAGCTGCTTTCTTGCGGAGTACGGAATTGTAAAGCATCCCCGCGCGGTTTTCATCTCTGATGATTTTGATGACATCTTTCGGTTCCGCATTAAACTGGCGCGCCATGCTGTAAACTTCCATATTCAGATCCTGATTGGTCGCTTCCAGTTTTTCAACATTGGCAATTTCCGCAAGCACCAAGCCTTCGCGTACCTGCTGTTCAGCAGTCTTATTGTAGCTCTGGCGGAATTCTTCCTCCGACTTGCCCATATTGGAAAGATACTTATCAAAATCCATGCCCTGGGCTTCCATGTTCAGTTTAACTTCTTGTTCGATTTCATCAATGCGCTGATCGACCATTTCCTGCGGAATATCCACTTTGGAATTTGCCACCGCCTGATTAATCAGGGACTGGTGGTAAGCTTCTTCCGCCTGCTGGAATGCCCGAAGCTGCATCTGCTGTTTCAGGCTTTCCTTCAGTTCATCCAGCGTTTCATGACGGCTTACGGATTTGGCAAAAGCATCATCAATAACGGGAATTACTTTATTCTTCACATCATTGATATGTACAGCAAATTCCGCCTCTTTGCCGGCAAGAGTATCCACAAAATAGTCTTTCGGGAAAGATACGGAAACTGTTACGTCATCGCCCGCCTTGTGGCCTTCAAGCTGGTCTTCAAACCCCGGGATAAAGCTCTTTGAGCCGATTTCCAGCGGATAAGTTTTCCCTTCACCGCCTTCAAAAGCTTTCCCGTCAACGGTACCTTTGAAATCGATAACGGCGATGTCGCCTTTTTTAAGGACAGTACCTTCTTCCGCCTTTTCCATTCTCGCATTCTGCTCTGCAGCCTGCCGGATCTGTGCCATAACCTGGTCATCGGAAATCTCCGGTTTCACATGTTTGGCGGAAAGTCCTTTATATTCGCCAAGCTTTACTTTCGGCTGTTTAACAAAAGTAGCGGTGAACGCAGCACCTTCCGTTTCAGAAAAACGTTCCTGTTTTACTTCGGGAGTGGTGACAGCAATGAGCTTTTCCTGCATAATCGCGTCATTCAAAGCCTGGTTGATAACAATATCCCGCGCTTCTCCGGCAACAGCTTCTTTGCCGAAATGCATCTCGATAATGCGGCGGGGCGCCTTGCCTTTACGGAACCCGGGAATCTTCACCTGGTTGGCGATACGGGCTACTGCCTGCTTAAACCCCTTGACCACAACTTCAGCCGGTACATCAATGGTAAGCTGTACCTTGTGCTGATCCAGTGCTTCTGCTTTTACGTTCATAAAAAATATTCCTCCTTATACCGGTAAAAGGGTCCGTCCTTTTATTTACCGTACACAAATTGCAGGTTATATTATACTACAACTTACAACATACCTCAAGAACCCTATGCATTTATCTCAGCACGGATCTCTATAGTAATCAAACATTTGTGACACACTCTTAGAAAATATTTCTTTAAGAAGATCCCTTTATACCTCTTTCCATAAATACATTTCTGCTATAATAGTAAAGAAATAGAATTGCAGGAGGAGGGCCTGGTTTTGGAAAACGTAAAACGCTGTCTGGTCATTGTAAATCCCACCTCGGGACGGGAACGGGCGCCGAAGTACATTCCGCTTTTATCTTCTGTTCTTTCCAAACGGTATGACGACGTTTCCATCAAGCTGACGCAAAAAACGGGAGATGCGAAAGATTTCGCCCGCCGCGCCGCGGAAAAGAATAAAGACATCATCTGCATGGGCGGCGACGGTACGATTAATGAAGTCATTAACGGCATGGTTCCTGTCCGCAGCGATTCATGCTTCGGTTTTATTCCTTTCGGAACGGTGAATGATCTGGCACGGGCGCTTCATATCCCCCGTTCGCCCCAGGGCGCTATACGGATGCTGGAGCAGGCAAAACGCACCACTATCGATGTAGGGAAAATCAATGACCGCTACTTCATCAATATCGTTGCCGCAGGACTCATTCCGGAAGCGGTCAGCGAAGTGACAATTAAGGAAAAAACGCTTTTCGGCTCTCTTGCGTACTTTATGAAAGGGTTTCAGGCTCTTCCTAAACAGCATTCTTACCATTTCCACATCCGGGAAGAAAACGGGACGGATATTCATATTTCCTCCCCTTTGGTGGCAGCCATGCTCACCGATTCGGCAGGCAGCTTCCGCAACCTTGTCCCGCCGGAAGAAAGGAACAAAGGCGTCATCAAACTGGCTCTTTTCCATAATTTCCAATGGCTCCGCACCATCCGTGAAGCTCCGAAACTTCTCACAGGCCTCCAGCTGGGGCCGGAAATATTGACTGTGGTCGGTGTAAAAAAAGCCCATATTTCCATCAGCAATGAAGAAGAACTCATAACAAATGTAGACGGTGAAAAGGGGCCGTCCTTCCCTATTGATCTGGAAATCCTGCCTGACCGCCTTTCCGTTTTCGTTCCTGAAAAAATCAAGGAAGACAATTCGCTCTTTCCCCACCTTCTTGAGGGAATTCAGCCGAAGCTTCGTCTGCCGTGGGCAGAGTCGGCAGATGAGGATATGGAAAGGATTCTTATGGGAGAAGAATCTCTTCCTCTTAAATAAGGTACACAAAAACCCGCAATACATACTGCGGGTTTTTGTGTGGAGTGATTGAACCGCAGGAAATTATGCATCCGCTTTCTTTCTTCTCAGGAACTGCATAAAGAGGACAAAGGCAAGAATGCCGATGCCTGCCGCATCTGTCATGAGACGGGGATCAATGAGCATAAGGCCGCCGGCAAGGAGCAGGAGCCTCTCAAACATATTCGTCTTTGCCGCAAGGTATCCGATCATCGCCGCCGAAACGCCCGCCATACCGATAAGTGCCGTACAGGTGGTCAAGATAATGCTGCCGGCGGAAGCATCAATCCCTAAAATCTGCGGTGACAAAACGAAGACGTAAGGAATAATGAAAGCCGCAATGCCCAGCTTCGAAGCGTTTACCCCTGTCTTCAGCGGATCACCGCCAGAAATAGCGCTTCCTGCATAAGCCGCCAGCGCCACAGGCGGAGTAATATCGGCAATGATGCCGAAATAGAAAACGAACATATGCGCCGCCAAAATCGGCACGCCAAGCTGGATAAGGGCCGGTGCCGCAATAGTGGATGTAATGACATAGTTTGCCGTCGTAGGCACGCCCATGCCGAGAATGAGGGATGTAATCATAGTGCAGAACAGAAGAAGCATAAAGTTTCCTGCCGCCACATCGACAAGAGCAGACGCCAGCTTCAGCCCCACTCCCGTTTTCGTCACGATACCGATGATCATACCGGCGGACGCACAGGCGATGAGTACCCCCAAAGCGCCGCGGGCGCCTTTAACCAGACCGTCAATAATATCATTGAAATCCATCCGTGTATTCGCGCGGAGCATGGCGGTGGCAATGGAAATAATGATCCCTGCCAGTGCCGCCTTCATCGGGGTGTACCCGGAAGCAAGCAGCCCGATAATCGCAATCAGCGGAATTGCCAGATGCCCCTCTTCTTTCATGATCTTAACCCATGGCGGAAGTTCATTTCTCGGCGTCCCTTTCAGCTTATTTTTCTTCGCTTCAAAATGAACGCCCAAAAATACGCCGAGAAAGTAAAGTACCGCAGGCACGATAGCCGCTTTCACGACTTCCATGTAAGGAATGCCGACAAATTCCGCCATGAGAAACGCCGCCGCGCCCATGACCGGAGGCATGAGCTGTCCGCCGGTAGAGGCTGCCGCTTCTACTGCTCCCGCAAAGTTTTTATGATATCCCAATTTCTTCATCATGGGGATGGTAAAAGAACCGGATCCGACAACGTTTGCTACGGATGAGCCGGAAATCGTCCCCTGCAGGGCAGAAGAAATAACCGCCACTTTGGCAGGACCGCCCGATGCCCAGCCTGCAATGGCATTGGCGATATCAATAAAGAATTTTCCGAGACCTGTTTTTTCAAGATACGCCCCAAAAAGGATAAAAAGGAAAATAAAGGTGGACGATACGCCCATAGGAATACCGAAAACACCTTCCGTAGTATAGAAGAGGTGCCCGACCATCTGGTTCACGGTAAGCCCGCGGTGTGCCAGAGGTCCGGGCATATAACGGCCGAAGAAACCGTAAGCCAGGAAACAGAGTACTACAATAACAATCGGCAGGCCTACAATACGGCGCGCCGCCTCGATAACCATAAGCATCCCCAGCACTCCCATGAACGTATCCACAGGTGTCACTGTTCCTGCCCGCAAAATAAGCTGCTGGTAATTCACCAAAATGTAAATCGGTGGAATCGCCGCGATGATAGCAAGTGCCAAATCGACGGGATGCACACTTCCGCCGCGAATCCACTCCCGTTTAGTGGGGCATAAGAGATATACCAGAGAAATACCGAAAGACAGATGGATACACCGCTGGATCATAGCGTCCAGTGCGCCGAAGAAACCGGTATAAATCTGGAAAAGAGAAAAACAGATGCAGATGACAGCGATCACTTTCGCCCACGTGCCGCTGTATTCCATCGTATTTGATTCCTTATCCAGTTCTTTCAGTTTCTTCTGCAGATGGTCATCCATACCTTTTTCCACAGCAGGATTTTCCTTTTTCTCCAAATCGGCCAATATAATCAACTCCTTATTTCTTTTTTCATCCAGTAAGCCTTCCATAACGGCGCCACATAGAGATGAAGTTCTTTTTCAAGAGGCATGAGTTCCGCCAGCGCATAGTCTTTATCGCCCACGATAATGTGTTCATCATTGGTTACGCCGTTCCGGATGGACAATTCCGGACAGCGGCGGTTCATTTTATCCATGATGAACCATTCCCCTTCCTGCCGGAATTCACCGTCTTCTTTCGAAAAAGGCAGTCCCACCCCCATGGATTGGTACTTTGTCGATTTCAAAATAAGACCGTCTTCCGTTTCATTCACTGCAAGATATTCGTAAATCATCGTTTTCTGTACGGAATGGCGGTACGCCAAAGTCACCGGCGTCCCCGCTTCCACTTCCTGCCGAATAAGAAATCCGTCGGAAGTCTGTCCGTAAAGGTAAGGCGTTCTGATGTAGTAGCCAAAGACGGCAATACAGACAGTAATGACGATCCCCACAGAGGCGATAACGTTTTCAAGCCGGCCGCCCTTGTTTTTCCTAATCATGGCAATGCGGCAAAAGCCGCTCCTTTCCTTTATGATAATAAAATGATCCTTCCTGCAGACACAAGGAGTGAATGACAACGGTTTCCTGCCCCGGCGCCATCCACTCTCTTCCATGTCTTATGGAACTTTCAGCCATTTCCCTACTTGGCTTTCAGATACTGTTCGGCGCCCGCATTCATAGGAATGGACATACCGTCAAGGGCGGTATCTTTTGTAATGTACTTGCCCACGGCATGAGCGGCTTTCATGCGGTCCAGATGTTCATAAATCGCCTTGACTACTTCACCGCCCAGTTTGTCATCCATCTTGTCGGTAGTAACGACAACACATTTAACGGCAACAGAATGAATATCTTCTTCCTGCCCGGGATAAGTGCCTTTCGGAATGCTTACCTTCGTATAGTAGGGATATTTCTTCATCAGTTCATCTGCTTTATCGCTGTCGATATTGATAATAGCCGCAGATTTATTGGCCGCCAGATCCTGAATGGCGGCAGTCGGGAACCCCGCTACAACGACGCCTGCATCTACGTTGCCGTCTTTAAGCGCATCGGCCGCTTCGCCGAAGGACAGGAAACGTTCATCAATATCATCATAAGTAATACCGTAAGCGGCTAAAATCTGGCGGGCATTTGCTTCCGCACCGGAGCCTGCCGCACCAACGGCAACTTTCTTGCCTTTCAGATCCGCAATGGATTTGATCCCTTTATCAGCCGTGGTCACGAACTGGATCGTTTCCGGATAAAGCGCCGCAAGACCCCGGAGGCCGGCCACTTTATTATCCTTGAACATTTCAGAACCGTTGACCGCGTAGTAAGCAATGTCATTCTGAATGAAAGCCAGATCGACAGAACCATCTTTGAGCATATTTACATTTGCCACAGACGCTCCGGTGGACTGGGCGGAAGCGTTCATGCCCTTGATATTGTTATTCAGTAATTCAGCAAGAGCGCCGCCAAGCGGATAGTACGTCCCTGCGGTACCGCCGGTCGCGATATTCAGGAACTGCTTTTCTCCGCCGCTTTTAGAACCGCTGTCACCGCCGCATCCTGCCAGCAGCGCTGCACCGCATACACAGGCCATTCCTGCGATAAGCATTTTCTTCATTACTTTTTTCATAGCCTTAGACCTCCTTGGAAAATTCCTCTTTGATACGGCAGCTTCGTGTACGTTATCTGTAGCCATTTTATTCCGCCGGGACTTGCTAAACTATTCTTTATCTCTCCGGAATAAAAAAAGCAGCTGAGCGCATGGAAACCCAAACGTCTGCTGCAAGCGTCTTCGCTCGAAGTGCTGTAAAGTTAATAATAGTATACTACTTTTCAAAATCCTTGTAAAGTAAACTCGGCTGGATCCCCTGATTATTCTGGTACTTGCCGCTTATATATTTCTCCGCCTCTCCCAACACCGTATGGAAATAAATCTGACAGATTTCTACACCCGAGTAAATACGGATCGGCTGGACACAGAACATTTCCAGTGTCCAGTAGCCTGAAAATCCGACATCCCCAAATCCTGCAGTAACGTGTATAAAGAGCCCAAGACGCCCCACTGAAGAACGGCCTTCCAGCATCGGAACAAAACAGGTGGTTTTCGTATATTCATGGGTACGGCCCAGGTAAAGCTTATTTGGCTCCAGCACATAGCCCTCCTGCGGGATCTTTAAAAGATGTCCTGTATTTTTCTTTTTCATGTCCAATTCATAATTGTCGTACACCATGAGTTCATCAGCCAGTGTCAGGTTGTAGCTGTTCGGATTCAGCCGCTTCGGATTAAAAGGCGTAATCACGATTTCCTCACCTATGTGGCGGGCGATTTCTTTACCGGATAAGATCATTTTTCTTTCCGTCCCTTCTGATTAAAAATTCTGCGATGGACCGCCATACGCCTTCTGCTGAAAGTATACCGCGCGTCCATTCCCTTCGTAAGACCAAATTGTTCTTTTTCTTTTTCCGTCACCGATGGAGACACAAGCACTTTTCCCCGGTCGCTGAAAGAAATAAGATGTGCGGCAAAAAGCGCCGCATGAATCGGACAAAGAACCAGTCCTTTATGTTTCATACCGCCTTCTCCGTAAGGCACCGCTTTCAAAAGAGACAGGCGGCGAATCCCGCAGACACAGCATTCCGCTTTTTCGGAAAGTGATTTGCGGAAAAAACGGCTTCTTTCCTCAAGAACCTTCCGTATCTTCTCTACTGTTTCATCAGCGGTGGAAGAGAAAAGATTCCCTTCCGTACCGAAAGAGGAAATATCCGCCGCCAGGGCTTCACGGACAGATTTTTCCGCTGACACTTCCGCTTCTTCCAATTCGCGGAAAGCTGCAGCCATCTCCGGTTTCAGTATCCAAAGATACGCGCCATACTCATCTTCTTCCCCGTCAAAAATATACTGCCACGGCGCCATTTCCGACAGAGCTTTCCCCCACACCGCCTCCTCCGCGGTAAGGGTAAATTCCTTTTCCGCTTCCACGGCAGGCGGCACTTTCTTTTTTTCTGCCGTCCGCGCCGGTTCTTCAAAAAAAGCCCCGCTTTCGTAACGGTCACGGATTTTATTTCCTGCCCACCCGACAGCCGCATTCAACGCGCGGTATTCCATAGAAAGAGTATCGGCGATATGCTTCGCGTTGTCTGTGTAATCAGGCGCATGGTACAGAGAAGAAATAATCATCATCATCAGATCCGACATAACTGCAGGGTCGGCAAAAAGCGACAGCCACTGAGAAGATGATATTTCATTCCATCGTTTGGCGCCTTTTATGCGAGCCATGCCTTCACCCCTTTGCTGAATTTCACAGACTTTGCAGATATTATAGCATTTTACATATATTTTTAGAATATTTTCCAAAGAAAATCCTCATGAAAAACTGTGCATGGAAGGAAAGCAGAAATCTCTGTATAATAGGCAAAGAATACAAAGAGGAGCATATGATGGACATACTCAAGAACGAAACTATAAAAAATGCGGCCGCTGTACTGTGGCACAAATTTCTTCTGGCAGAAACCGTAAACGACATCATCCTTTCGGAAATAAAAGACCGCCTGTACCTGCAGAATGTGGATGAAGACTGGCTCATGTCCCCGGAAACATCTCCGCGCGACACCTTTATGGCACGTGTCACGGACCTTGCCTTCGGCGATGTCGTGGAAGAAGCAGTTACCTCGCTCTATGAAAACAAAGAGGCCCTCCTCCCTTACTCAGATCTCACCGAAGCAAAAGATCCCAGCCGTTTATACGATTTGATGATGGAGACGGCCATGGGGCAGCTCACCTGCCAAGACAGAAGTACGGTGAAAAAAAATCCGTACTACGAACGAATCCATATTTCTTCCGACAAGGAAAACTGCATCGCTCTTACCACAGCAGATTATCTTCCTTATGAATTTTTCCAGACCTTCCCCCGTTACAAAAAAGAAAACCCTTTCCTCTACGGGGAAGCGGGGTTCTTTAAAGAACGGATGACCTTCCCTGTCATCCTGGAAAACAACCGCGTGTGGATGAGCGTCGTCCCCAGTGAAATCCGTTCTATGGAAAAAGACATTGAAGCAGCAAAAGGAAAAGTAATCACCTACGGCCTGGGGCTCGGATACTACGCCTTCATGGCATCAGAAAAAGAAGAAGTGGAATCAGTAACCGTCGTGGAAATGAACCGCGATGTCATTTCCCTTTTTAAAAGAAACATACTGCCTCAATTTCCAAATAAAGAGAAAATCAGAATCATTGAAGCCGATGCCTTTGCATTTATTGAAAAGCAGGAAGACGGCATCTACGACACGGCATTCAGCGATTTCTGGAGCAGCGTGGATGACGGACTCGATCTTTACCTGCGGTTCATGGCAAAAACAGCGCGTTTTGCAAAAACAAAACATTCTTACTGGATTGAGACATGTTTCATGGAATATTTTTTCCGCCCCGTCCTGATCCGCGTCCTCATGGAGCAGATTACGGGGAAGAAAATCATCATGCCGGAAGTTTCCGGCCGCATTCGTAAAGTGCAAAACCGTTTTGAAACATATCTGAAAACAAAAAATGACAGAATCACCTCGCCTGAAGAACTCACGCTCCTTTTCACAAACGAATCCATGATTTCCCTCATGCGTGATTTCGCCGTAAAAGATCCGATGCAGCCATAAATACGGTCTAAGGAGACTCCGCAAAATGTATCCTGCCCATGTTCCGAAAAACATTTACCTTATCCTCCGATTTCCTGTATAATAAACGAGTATTGTTAGTTGAGGTGCAAAATGACTGATTCAGAAGAAATAAAAAGACGGCGTACTTTCGCCATCATCTCCCATCCTGACGCCGGCAAAACGACACTCACGGAAAAGCTTCTGCTCTACGGCGGCGCGATCCACCTGGCAGGTTCCGTCAAAGCAAGGAAGACCTCCCGCTATGCCGTATCCGACTGGATGGAAATAGAAAAACAACGTGGCATTTCCGTCACCAGCTCCGTTCTCCAATTCGATTACAACGGCTGCCGCATCAACATTCTCGATACCCCGGGGCATGCAGACTTTTCGGAAGATACTTACCGTACGCTCATGGCGGTGGACAGCGCCGTCATGGTCATCGACGTGGCGAAAGGCGTGGAAGCCCAAACGAAAAAACTTTTCAAGGTTTGTTCCGACCGGGGTATTCCCATTTTTACCTTTGTCAATAAAATCGACCATTTCGGCAAAAATCCTTTCGACCTGATGGCGGATATTGAAGATGTCCTCGGTATCCGTTCATGCCCTATGAACTGGCCTATCGGCGTTAATGGCGACTACACAGGTATCTACGATCGTGAAAAGAGACTGTGCCATCTTTTCGTCAAAGACAACGCCCACGGCGTAAAAAAGCTGGAAGTCATTTCAGGCAGGATAGACGATCCTGAAATCGTTTCCCATCTCTCCGAAGAGGTTCTCAGTTCCCTCAAAGATGACCTGGAGCTTTTGGAAGAAGCAGGCGACCCTTTTGATAAAGACAAAGTATCCAAAGGCGAACTGACCCCCCTCTTTTTCGGTTCCGCCATGACAAACTTCGGCGTACAGACTTTTCTTGAAAAATATCTGGAACTTGCTCCGCCGCCGGAAGAAAGAGAAACGCTGGAAGGACACGTTGCGCCGGAAGATCCTGCTTTCTCCGCTTTCGTTTTCAAAATCCAGGCAAACATGGATCCCAAACACCATGACCGTATCGCTTTCCTGCGTATCTGTTCCGGCATTTTTGAAAAGGGCGCTTCCGTACTCCATCGACAGAGCGGCAAGATACTCCGACTTTCCCAGCCGCAGCAATTTCTCGCCACAGAGCGGCAGACTGTAGAAAAAGCCTACCCCGGAGATATCATCGGAATCTTCGATACGGGAGAACTCGGCGTGGGCGATACGGTATGTGAAAAGAAATCCCCTGTCACCTTTATTGACTTTCCCGTATTCCCGCCGGAACTGTTCGCCCGTCTTTCTCCGGAAAGCAGCATGAAGCGGAAACAATTCCTTAACGGTGTCAGCCAGCTTGCCCAGGAAGGCGCCATCCAGATTTACAAGCAGCCTTACATCATGGAATCCTTCATTATCGGCGCTGTCGGCCAGCTGCAATTTGAAGTCATGAAGTACCGTCTGGAAAAGGAATACAATGTCACGGTAAATGTGGAACCGATCAGTTACACCTGCGCCCGCTGGACGGAGGGCGATGTCCCGCCGGAAGAACTCATCGGTCTCGACAATGCCATGGTCGTTTATGACAGAAGAGAACGTCCTGTCTACCTCCTCCCGAATGCATGGCAGGCAGGCTGGCTGGAGGAGAGAAACAAAGACGTCGTCTTCCTCCAGTCCCCGCCGCTCGGTGTCGCCCGGCTGGAAGGAAATTAACTACGAAAAGAACAAAATTTTTTATACTTTCTTATTATTGAAAAAAGCAGCAGTCCTGATTTTATAAAGACTGTGCTTTTTTATTTGCCTGCTGCAATTTGAAAAAAAAATACCAGCAGCAAATCGATGCATCCTTCTCTCTGCCGTTCATTGAAAACAGCTTATCTCCCCTGTCGCATTCGTCAAGAAGATTAGATATGCCTTGACGGATATTTTCATGATCCTTATACTTATAGTAAAATATTTTTACTATATTATCTTGTTTTGCTTTCAGGTACGCAATAATGATCCAAACCGATTATTCTACTTTAACAATAGAAAACCACCGTATGTATGCCCGTTTACGGGACCATCAATTTTCTCTTTATGAAGATTATGCCCGGAAGCGGTATCTTCAGGGAAAATCACTGTTAATCCTCCTATGGATTTACCGTCATCCGAAAGGTATTTCCCAGCAAACAATTACACGCCATACATATTCCACCAAACAGGTGGTCAACGCAGTAATTAAAAATTTTTCGAAGAAAGGATATATTAAAAGCACAGTCCATCCGAAAGACAGACGAAAAAAACTAATCATGCTGACAGAAAAAGGCAGACAATTTGCCGCCTCTATCATTGACCCCATGGATGAGGCAGAAAAGAAAGCATTTTCCCAGTTGTCAACAAAGCAGCAGCAAACACTGATCGAAACAACACATTTATTTACAGATATCCTGACACAGGAATTTATGCGTCTTATAAAAGAAATCTGTCCGGATATATAATGTTTTTCATAAAATCAGGACCTTTTGATGTTTTTCCACCACAGGAGAATACATGATTGAACTAAAGCAGATCCGGAAAGATTACGGAGAGCGTACCGTAATAAAAAATCAGAGCCTTTCCATCAAGGACAAAGAATTTTTTGTTCTCATCGGCCCAAGCGGCAGCGGCAAAACAACCCTGTTGAAACTAATTAACCGTCTCATTGACCCGACAGAAGGAGATGTATTATTAAATGGAAAATCCGTCATGGACTATCCGCTTCGCAAATTACGGCTCAATACGGGATATGTCTTGCAGCAGATCGCCCTTTTCCCTAATTTGACGGTCGCAGAAAATATAGAACTTGTACCGATTATGAAGAAATGGCCAAAGCAAATCCGGAGAGAACAGACTACACAGCTGTTATCCAAAGTCGGTCTTGATCCGAAGATATATGCACATCGTTACCCTCATGAATTATCCGGCGGAGAGCAGCAGAGGGTCGGCATTGTCCGTGCTATCATCGGCAAGCCGGAAATTCTTCTTATGGACGAACCATTCAGCGCATTAGACCCCATTTCCCGCCGGCAGCTGCAGGATCTTATAAAAACACTCCACCACGAATTGGGGCTGACCATTGTTTTTGTTACCCACAATATGGAAGAGGCTGCCTATCTGGGAGACCGCCTGTGCATTATGAACCATGGTGAAATCATTCAAACCGGAACACCGGATGAAATCAAAAGCCGGCCGGAAAATGATTTTGTCGCCCGATTCTTTAGCAGAGGATGTGATGGCTTTGAATAATCTTTTTACCGTTTTCACCGGACGTATCGAGGATTGGCTCCTCGCACTGACGCAGCATGTACAGATTTCTTTAAGCGCGCTTCTGGCAGCCATATTCATTTCCATCCCGCTGGGAATCCTGCTTTCCAGAAAAAAATCCTATGCAGAGACGGTTCTGCAAATCACAGGAATCATTCAGACAATTCCATCTCTTGCCATTCTGGGACTTATGATCCCATTTCTCGGTATCGGCACATTGCCTGCACTGACAGCGCTGATCATCTACGCCCTGTTTCCGATTTTGCAGAATACGATCACCGGCCTGTCGGAAATTCCTCCCGTATTAGATGAAGCAGCGGAAGCACTTGGTATGAACAGATGGGAAAAGCTGAAAAATTATGAATTGGCTCTGGCTATGCCCGTTATCACTTCCGGAATCCGCACAGCATCCGTCATGATCATCGGCACCGCCACATTGGCAGCCCTGATTGGGGCCGGAGGTCTCGGTTCTTTCATATTACTCGGTATCGACCACAATGACAGTGCTCTCATTCTTATCGGTGCGGGGTCATCCGCATTGCTCGCGATTATTTTTAGTTACGGCATCTATATATTGGAGCATGTCTCATTAAAAAAGTCTTTTCTTGTACTATGTTTCTTTATATTGGTTCTCATGCTTTCTTTCGTCTCTTTTTCCCACCGGCATGACAAACTTATCATTGCAGGCAAGCTCGGTCCGGAGCCGGACATATTGATCCATATGTATCAGGAACTGATCACACGAAAAACAAATATAGCCGTTGAACTCAAACCGAATTTTGGAAAGACCGCCTTCCTTTATGAAGCATTAAAAGCAGGAAGTATTGACTTATACCCGGAATTTACGGGAACAATAACTTCCAGCCTCCTAAAAGAGCCACCGCCTCTCGGCCATGATGCACGCAGCGTATATGAAGCGGCTCGTGATGAAATTAAAATACAGGATAACCTGGCATATCTTGAGCCTATGTCATACCAAAACACTTATGCTGTCGCAGTCCCGCGTTCTTATGCAGAGGCAAACGGCCTCACATCCATCTCTGATCTGCACAAAGTAGAAAACCGGGCAATTGCAGGTTTCACATTGGAATTCAATGACAGAGAAGACGGAAACCGCGGGCTCGCGTCTTTATACGGGCTCCATCTTCAAGTACGCACAATGGAACCGGCCCTACGCTACCAAGCCATCTCGCAAGGCATCATCCAAATCACGGACGCATACTCCACAGACAGCGAATTAAAGCAATACGGCCTTGTCCCGTTAAAAGATGACAAACAGCTTTTCCCGCCTTATCAGGGTGCCCCTCTCATGAGACAGGAAACCCTGGACGCCCATCCGGAACTGAAAGAAATATTGGAACAATTATCCGGCCGCATTACAGAGGAAGAAATGAGCGCCATGAATTATGACGTCCGCGTTAATAAACGCAAAGCCCGTGATGTCGCCATAGAATATCTGAAAAATAACGGCCTGATATAGTAATCATGAAATGTCCGCCCATCCATGATTCTCTATTACTCCTCAGAAAGGAGATTTAAATATGTATATGAAAGCAGCCGTCATCTATGAAGCAGGAGGTCCTCAGCAGCTGAAAATCAGGCAGGTTCCCGTCCCCTCTGTGAAAGAAGGCTGGTCGCTTATAAAAATTAAAGGATTCGGCCTTAACCACTCTGAAATTTTTACACGCAAAGGATTGTCGCCGACAGTTTCTTTCCCACGCATCCCGGGCATTGAATGTACAGGAACCATCGCGGAATCAACAGATCCTTTCCGTTTGCCCACAGGAACCAAGGTCATTTCTTTCATGGGCGAAATGGGACGCGCCTTTGACGGCAGCTATGCTGAATACACATTACTCCCCAATCAACAAATTTACCCTGTTTCCAGCAATCTGCCCTGGCCTGATCTGGCAGCTATTCCCGAATCCTGCTATACAGCCTTTGGCGCCTTGAAAAGCCTGCGTATCCAAGCAGATTCATCTATACTGGTACGCGGCGGCACCTCCGGCGTAGGCCTCGCATTTTTAAAACTGATAAAGGCAAAATTTCCACATATCCACATATCCGGCACATCACGGACTAAAGAAAAAGCGTCCTTGCTGACCTCTCTCGGCTACGACACCGGCCTTGTCGATGATGACGGCAGACTTTCTGCAAAAGGGCAGTCGTTTGACCGGATATTGGAGCTTATAGGTCCGCGGACAATTAAGGATTCGTTCCGCTATATGTCCGATGGCGGCATCTTGTGCAGTGTCGGCCAGTTAGGCAACCAATGGTATCTTGAAAACTTCGATCCGATTACGGATATCCCTTCCGGTGCGTACCTGTCTTCTTTTTATTCAGGAAATGTAAATGCCGGAAAAGTACAGGAAATGTTTGATTATATTAAACAATACAACATCATTATTCATCCGGAACGTGTCTTTTCCCTTGACGATATACAGGAGGCTCATAGTTACTTAGAAAGCCGCACCGGATTTGGAAAAGTTGTGGTCATCCCCTGAAGCCATATAATTTAACAATAAATAATTTCCGTCTTTATTTTCCCATCCCAAAACGGCATTCCCCGCAAATAATCTTGTGAGAAATGCCGTTTTCTGCTGTTTCATGGAGTTTCCTTACTCAGTTCATCCAGTCGGTATGGAAAGCTCCTTCCTTATCAATGCGTTCATACGTGTGGGCACCGAAACAGTCACGCTGTGCCTGAAGAAGATTCGCGCTTCCCCGTGCAGTACGGTAAGAGTCAAAGTAAGCAAGCGCGCTGGAGAGAGCGGGAACAGCCGCGCCTCTTTCCACCGCCAGGGAAATAATGCGCCCCCAGCCCGCGCGGGCGCCGTAAAGAACTTGGGAAAAATATCCGCTTGCCAGCAAATTGGTCATGCCGTTTTCTTTTTCAAAAATTTCACTTACGGTATCCAGGAAACGGGCGCGGATAATACAGCCGCTCCGCCAGATTTTTGCAATACGCCCCATCTGCAGATCCCAGCCGTATACTTTCCCCGCTTCTTCAAGAAGATTGAAACCCTGGGCATAGGCACAGATCTTGGACGCGTAAAGAGCCTGCCGCAAGTCTTCAAGCACAGCCGGGCGGTCTACTTCCGTCCCTTCAAAAGCAAGATCCCGGTACCGCTCGGAAAGTATCAGCCTTTCCTGTTTTCGGGAAGACACATTTCTTGCAAAAACGGCTTCCGTAATTGTCGGAGCGGGAACACCAAGCTCCAAAGCGCTCATACTTGTCCACCGTCCGGTTCCCTTCTGTTTCGCCACATCCAATATGACATCCACCAGAGGCTTCCCCGTCATCTCATCGGCTTTCCGCAGAATACGGGCAGTAATTTCTACCAGGTAAGAAGATAATTCGCCTTTGTTCCACGTTTCCCAGGTATCCGCCATCTCTTCCGCCGTCATGCCAAGAACGTTTTTCATCACAAAATATGTATCGGCAATCATCTGCATGTCAGCGTACTCGATGCCGTTATGAACCATCTTCACATAATGGCCGGCACCGTCAGCACCCATGTAATCCACACAGGCTTCTCCTTCCGCTTTTGCCGAGACTGCCTTTAATATCGACAAAAGAGCATCGTAGGCCTCGCGGGCGCCGCCGGGCATAAGGCTGGGGCCATAGAGCGCCCCTTCTTCACCGCCGGATACGCCCATGCCCACAAAGTGAAACCCCAGCGCTTCCATTTCCCTGCTCCGACGCCGGGTATCTTCAAAGAAGGAATTCCCACCGTCAATAAGGATATCGCCTTTTTCAAGAAAAGGAACGAGCTTTGCCATCATGGCGTCCACTGCTTCGCCTGCCTTGATCATAAGGATAATTTTCCGTGGTTTTTCTAAAGAATTGACCAGCTCTTCCAAAGCAGCCGCGCCGGAAAGGTTCGGATCACTTCCAAATTCTTTAAGGAAATTTTCCGTCTTGTCACGGCTTCGGTTATAAACGACCGTGGAAATACCATGCCCTGCCAGATTTCTTGCCAGATTGGCACCCATCACGGCAAGGCCGATCAGCCCTATTTTTCCTTTTGCTCCCATTATTCTTTCACTGCCTTGTTCCATGCTTCCAGGAGACGGGCACGGTTATCGCCGGACCACTGGAAGTTGTAATCAATGAGTTTCGCATCCTTAAATTTCATAGCTTCTTCCGGCGGATTTGCTTCCGGATTGGTGAGGAACTGGTAGGAATTGTTATGCTGTCCGATTTCCTGCGCTTTCTTGGTAAGAGCCCAGTCGACAAATTTCTTTGCCGCTTCCATATCCGGTGCATTCTTAATAATCGCTACGGCACCCAATTCATAAGCGGTACCTTCTTCCGGCAGCGACAGGCGGACATTCGTATTTCCTTCCTTAATCAGGCGGATTCCGTTATGAAGATAGGTGATGCCGATAGCTGCTTCGCCAAGAGCCGCGCTGCGTGCCGGAGCCGCGCCCGCCTTGGTATACTGCTTGACCTGCTTATTCAGTTTGGCAAGATACTCCATGCCTTTTTCCTCGCCCCTGCTCTGGACAATAGCGGAAACAACTACATATCCGGTAGAAGCGGAACCCGGATTCCCCATGACGATCTGGCCGGTAAATTCCGGTTTCAGCAAATCATCCCATGACGTCGGCGGCTGGAGCTTATGTTCGTCAAAATAACGGCCGTCGAGTATAAAGCCGAGATAGCCTTGATAAATGCCTGTCCAGTATCCATCCGCATCTTTAAACTCCGGTTTGATTTTTTCCGCATTGGGCGACTTGTATGCTTCCAAGAGCCCTTCCTTTTTCGCCATAATGAAAGAATCTGCGCTGCCGCCATACCATACACTGGCCTGTGGATTATTCTTTTCCGCGCGGATACGGCTCAGCGTTTCCCCGCCGCTCATACGGACAAAGTTCACTTTAATGCCTGTATCTTTTTCAAATTCGCTGGCAACCACTTTCGCAGACTGTTCTACGACCCCCATGTATACAGTGATCTCTTTTGATTCCTTTTTCGCTGCCGGCGTTTCCGGTTTCTTTTCTCCGCCGCAGCCTGTAAAACTGACTGCCATGGCGCCTGCAAGAACGGCAAGTGCCGCCTTCTTCCAAATACTTTTCATTAAAATGCCTCCTTAAAATGATTTTTTCCTCTATGCTCAAATACCCATGCCGGATATCCAAGTCCCCTTCAGTTCTCCACGGCGTGGAGCGCATCCCGCTGAATGCGGAGCCATACTTTATCTCCGGGCCGGTAAATATGCTTTCCTTCCGGATTATACTCTTCCGTTTCAAGCTCTTTATCACCGACACGGACGACATATTCCTGAACAGCACCCATATAGGTCGAAGAAACCACCTCCGCTTCCACGTCACCGCTGTCCGCCAGCCTGATGGCTTCAGGACGGAGAACGATCTGTACCGTATCCCCCGCTTTCACCGGAAGCCCGGCATAATGGACATTGAAATCTTCATTTAACATACGGACGGGAATCATTTCCCCTTCGCGGTTCCCTTCACCCACTTTTGCTTCCACAAAGTTGGCGCTGCCAATAAAATCGGCAACAAAACGGGAAGCGGGATGCTGGTATACTTCATGGGGTGTACCCACCTGTTCGATATGTCCCTTATTCATGATGATAATTTTATCGGAAAGGCTCATGGCTTCCGCCTGGTCGTGGGTGACATACACGCTGGTAATGCCGATCCGCTGCTGAATTTTTCTTATCTCTTTGCGCATGTACACCCGGAGTTTCGCATCCAAGTTAGATAAAGGCTCATCAAAGAGCAGGACAGCTGGTTCCATGACAAGCGCCCTGGCAAGAGCCACGCGCTGCTGCTGGCCCCCGGAAAGCTGATTCGGCATACGGTGTTCCAGCCCTTTCAGTCCCACAAGCTCCACCATCTGCATGACATTTTCCCTGATGGTTTTTTTATCCATTTTTTTGTTTACAAGACCATACGCTACATTATCATACACATCATAATGGGGAAATAAGGCGTAACTCTGGAATACCATAGAAGAATCCCGCTTATCCGGTGTCATTTCATTGATCCGGGTACCATCCAGAAGGATATCTCCGTCGGAAACAGACTCAAATCCGGCAATCATGCGGAGCGTCGTCGTTTTTCCGCAGCCTGACGGCCCCAAGAGCGTCACAAATTCGCCGCTTTCGATATTCACATTGATATGGTCTACCGCAAGGAACGTGCCGGAGCCTTCATGCGTCACATATTCTTTCGTTAAATTTTTTAACTCGATACTTGCCTGTTTTGCCATCACATTTCTCCTTCACTTGCCGCTTCTTTATTATGGGAGCCGAAACGTCCGAGAAGAAGCTGGATTCCCACAATAGCCGCATATACAATCAAAATCAATATCGTTGAAAAGGCTGACGCCACACCGAACTGGTTATCTTCCACCTGGTCCAGAATAAGAACAGTGAGCAGACTGTACTTGGCCGATACGAGGAAAATGACCGCGCTAATGCTCGTCATACTTCTGATAAACGAATATACAAGACCTCCAAAGAAAGCGCTTTTAATCAGCGGAAGCGTCACTGTAGTAAATACGCGGCTCGCGTTGGATCCCAGATCGGACGCCGCTTCTTCGATACCGGGGTCAATCTGCTGCAGACTGGAAACCCCGGCACGGATTCCGATAGGCAGCGCGCGGATAACAAACGCCGCAATAAGAATGATTGCCGTGCCTGTCAGCTGGAGCGGATAATCATTGAATGTCAGTATGTATCCGATGCCGATAACCGTACCCGGCACGGAAATACTGAGGAGCGACGCAAAATTGATAAAGCCTCTGCCGATAAACTTCTTCCTCACCACAAGGTACGCGATAATCATGCCGAGGATACCGGCAATCGGCGTGGAAACAACCGCCAGAAGCGTAGTATCCCGGATCGCATTCCGTCCCACTTCGAAAGCGTACTTGTAATGGGCAAGAGTAAAAGAATAATCGACGCCCCACATTTTTATCAGAGAAGCAATCGGAATCAGGACATAAATCGCCAGCACCACGGCAGTCACAAGGAAGCAGAAGCCTGCCACCGGAATCACCACGGCGGGATCCTTAATCATCGCCCTCTCGCGGGAAGCTTTTCCCAGCACGGTCACATAGGTCTTTTTCTCCACCCAGTATTTGGAAAGAATGAAAAGAATCATGGCGATATCCAGTAGGACAACGGCCACCGCCGCACCGCCCTGCACATCATAACTCCCGATGGCCTGCAGGTACACCTGCGTCGCCAGTGTGGAGAAATTCCCGCCGATAGCCATAGGGTTCGCAAAATCCGCCACCGATTTAATAAACACCAAAAGGAACGCATTGGCAATCCCCGGACGGACAAGAGGAACCGTAATCGTACTGAATGTACGCCATTTAGAAGAACCCAGATCGCGGGCCGCGTCCTCAATAGAGGAGTCAATAGACCGCAGCATGCCGGCCAAAAGAAGAAAAGCGATAGGAAAATAAGAAATCGTCTGTACAAAAATCAGGCCTTTCAGCCCGTAAATATTCGTATTCGTCCAGCCGAGAAGATTGTAAGTGATCAGACCGCGGCTACCAAAAAGCATGATAATGGACAATGCCACAGAAAACGGCGGTGACACCATGGGCATCATCGCCATCAGATTAAATATTCTTTTCCCGCGGATCTGCAGGTGGGACGTGCAGTAGGCAAAAAGAAATCCGATCACCGTCGCCAGAACACCGACAATGACGGCCAGCATAATGGTGTTGCAAAAGGCCTTGTATGTTTCCCGCATCGTAAAGATATTCTTATACGCCTGGAAACTGTAATTGCCTGCCGTATCCACAAGACTCTGCTTCACGACTTCCAGCAGGGGCCACACCACAAAAATAAGGAGCACGGCAATCATAGAAACCGTGACTGCCGCAATGATCGGATCACGGAATGTATTCCGCGTAACCTTCAGCTGATTAACTGCATAAGATTTAAGTTTATTCACTTCCTGACCCTTTCCGTGCCATACCGGGAACGACAACAGGCTCTGCCCCCTTTGTCCATTCCCGGTACTCGTTTTTATGTCCTAATTATATATGTTCCCTGTGAATTAGTATACTATATATCACCATCTATCCCGATTTCAGAAGCACAAGACGTTTATTCATGCATTTACAAGATACAAGAACCATGAAAATAAAATTGACACTTTTATCGGTTCTGTTTTTATCGGTGATTCAAAAACTCATCCATCTGTTTCTAATCATTTTAAGAAATATATTTCTGTCTCAATGAGTATATACTCTAATTTGTATATAAAATTTTCCAAGCAAAAAGGACTGCCTGTGAGGAACAGTCCCTTTTATTTCTGTCTTATCTTTCCAGAACCACTACCGGCTTAATCACGTCTGCCGGTTTATCTTTCATAATCTGAAGCGCTTCGGGAAGCTTATCCCAGCCTTCGTATACATGGGTGGAAAGAAGGCTTACGTCCAGTTTTCCTGCCGCCACAAGGGCGCCCAGCTTTTCCATACGGAGTCTGCCGCCGGGCATAAGTCCGCCAACGATGGCTTTATGCCCCATGCCTACCCCCCATTCCACACGGGGGATACGGATACTGTCTCCACTTCCCAGATAGTTCACAGAACCGATTTTTCCGCCCGGCTTCAATGCTTTCACTGCGGACGCAAATGTATCCACCGTACCGCCCGCAATAATGACACGATCCACACCTTTGCCGTCGGTGAGCCGCATGACCTGGTCTTCAATGGGACCGTTTTTATAATTTATGATATCTGATGCTCCGTATTTCTTTGCCGCTTCTACGCATACGGGGCGGCTGCCTACGGCAATAATCCGGGCAGCGCCGCGCATATTCGTTCCGGCAACCGCCATGAGCCCCACAGGGCCGATGCCGATGACAAGCACCACATCGCCAAACTGCACATCGGCCAGTTCCACACCGTGGAATCCGGTAGGAACCATATCGGAGAGCATGCACGCATCTACCACATTAATTTCTTTCGGCAAGTGCGCCAAATTTCCGTCAGCATCATTCACATGGAAATATTCCGCAAACACACCGTCTTTAAAATTAGAAAATTTCCAGCCTGCCAGCATGCCGCCGGAATGCATCGCGTATCCGGCCTGGGCTTCCAGTGAATTCCAGTCGGGGGTGATTGCGGGAACAAGAACACGGTCGCCCGGCTTGAAATCTTTTACATTCGCGCCGACTTCCACCACTTCCGCGCAGCATTCATGCCCGAGAATCATGTCATGCCGTTCACCGACAGCACCCTCCCATACGGTATGTACGTCAGAAGTGCAGATGGCGATAGCCAGCGGCTTACAGATAGCGTCCATGGCGCCGCAGGCGGGTTTTTCTTTTTCAACCCAGCCTACAGAGCCGATTTTGAGCATTGCATAACCTTTCATCAGTGAGTCCTCCTTTTCCGTTTACGGATAATCTCTCCGCCGGGAATCCTCTCCTTACTAAAGCTTATATCTCCAGTCTTTTCATTTTCATTCACTATTGATTCCCGGTTTGTCTTCTTTAATTATATAATTCTGCGTCTGATTTCACAAGAAACGCTAAAGTTCCTTTCATTTTCCCATGCAAAAACGCCCGCCGGTTCATACGGAATCTTCCTGTTCTATTTCATTTATACGACACTGCAGGCGGACCAGCCACAGTCACTGCAGGCAGCACAATGGCCTTCCACACGGATATTCTTTCCGCCGCATTCGGGACAAACCGGCTGCCCTTCTGCCGGCTTTGGTCCATCGGCTTTCTCTTCTTCCTTTGCGGCAACGCCGAGAATATTTCCCCGGCGGCATCCGTCTCTGAAAACAGTAATGCCTTTGCATCCGCTTTCCCATGCCGCCAGGTAAATATCGTAGATATCTTCGGGCGTGGCGTCATTTTTCAAATTCACCGTGCTGGAAATGGAATTATCCACATACTTCTGCATGACCGCCTGCATAGCTACACGATCCATAAAGGAAATATCATGGCTTTCAATGACCCAGGGGAACTTTTCCCGTATTTCATCATCCGTCAAAGTCAATGGCAGATGATGGTACCGGAGCAAATCTTTTACACTGTGGGCATATACGCGGAAACTGCCGTTCATTTCTTCCATCTTGTGTGTGGAACGTTCATAAGAAATTTTGTAAAGCGGTTCACAGCCGCCGGAAAAAATTCCCATCAGAAGGGAAATGGTTCCTGTCGGCGCGATGGCAAGGAGCGTGCCGTTCCGCAGACCATAAGTTTGGATATCTTCATAAAGACCGCCGTCCAGCTCTTTTACCATTTGTATAATCGGCGATTTCTCCGTCGCCTCCCGGCGGTAGCGTCCGAAAGTACCTTTCATCTTTGCCCTGTCACAGGAAGAGCGGAGCGCGGAAAGGAGCATGATCTTCATCACATTTTCCATAAATGCGCTTGCTTCCCGGCTTCCATAAGCCAGCTTCATCGCCACAAGCGCATCGGCCACGCCGAAGAGTCCCAGCCCCAAAGAGCGCCAGTCATCAATGCAGGTTCTGTTTTCATCCAAAGGCTGCGTTTCATAACCGTAAGAGACGATCTCGTCAAGAGCAATAATGCCGTCATAAACCGCCTGCTTGAATTTTTCCTCATTCAAAGACGGTGCATTACCGAATTTATCATCGATCATGTTGTACAGATTGATGCTGCCCAAGTTGCACGCATTGTACGCGTTGCCGCCGAACTCGCCGCAGGGATTCGTGATTTCAATTTGATACTCATCATATCCTGCAAGCAGATGGTAATCATTCAGCCGATCCGAAAAAAGCGCCCCCGGATCGCCCCAATCCCACTGGGTTTCGCAAAACTCACGGAAGAAATCACGGGCACGGATCGTCCTTTCGATATTTTCACCGGTCGATTCTACATGGAAACGGAGGGTATACTCTTTATCGTCCCGCACAGCTTCCATAAATTCGTCAGTAAAAAGAATGCTGATATTCATGCTGGACAGCTTTTCTTCATTTTGCTTGATATGGAGAAATTCATAAATATCAGGATGGCTGCAGTTGAGTCCCACCATCTGCGCGCCGCGGCGGCCGTTCTGGCTGATCACTTCGCCGGTAGTATTAAAAATTTTCATGAAAGAAACGGCACCGGTGGAAGTACGTGCCACATTATGCACACGGCTTCCTGCAGGACGGAGATTGGAAATATTGATACCGATACCGCCGCCATAGGAAAAAATACGGGCAATTTCATAATTGGAATGAAAAATGGATTCCAGATTATCTTCCGGTGACGGCAGGATATAGCAGTTTGACATGGATACTTTAAATTTGCCCCTCGAACCTGCCGCATAAAGCGTCCTTCCGGCAGGAGAAAAATCTCCGTCTGTGATGTATTCTTTCATACGTTCACGAAAATCCCCCTTAAATATGGAGCTCACCCTGTCGATGAACTGCTGCGGCGTCGTCTCGCCTTCATGATAATATTTCGCCGCTAAGATACCCCGGCTGATTTCATTGTCATACCAATGTTCCATAATCAATACCCTCTCTTTATTTCACCGATTCTATTTCGGTTATTTTGTATATCTATATTATTCTATTCAATATATTGTGTCAATATATTTTTTAAAGCACAACATATGGTAATCAATTTATTATAGAGTAATTAGATCATTCAGAATGTGCTGATGACCTAAAGAATTTTGATCGTCAAAAATTTTAAAACGATATCCTTGTAATCCGTTTGACTGCCTGGGAATATTTTATGCCATGTCCTGCAATTTCCCGCAATCATCTCCTTTTTACCAAACATATTCCTCCGCTGCTAAAAGAAGGTAGCCTCATCCGGTTTGAAAGAGTATAATTGGTTTAAATTATGATCCAAAAGAATGATCATTCATGAAGGAGAAACAGGAGGATAGAAGAAATGACAATTAAAACAAGAAAAATCGGCATCATCGGTGCGGGAAACGTAGGTTCCCACTTGGCACTCCAGTTCGCAGTGCAGGGACTGGCTGACGAAGTGGTTTTCTATGATATTAATAATGACAAGGCCCATGGCGAATCACTTGACCTGCTGGACGCAGTAAGTTACCAGCCCCATCATTTTGAGGCGTACGCAGGCACCGTAGCCGACATGAAGGATGCCGATATACTCATCAATGCGTCAGGCACACCCCGTCTTCCGGGACAGACACGTCTTGACATGATGGACAGCGCCGTCGCCACAAGCAAAGAATTTATTCCGCTCATTAAAGAATCGGGATTTGACGGAATTATTATTTCCATTTCCAATCCCTGTGATATTATCGCCGAATACCTCCAGTACAAACTGGACTGGCCAAAGGAAAAAATCATCGGCTCGGGAACGGCTCTCGACTCTGCCCGGCTGCAGATGCAGCTGTCTACCCAGCTGAAAGTAAACCGCCGCTCCCTCACCGCTTATCTCTTAGGTGAACACGGGGACAGCTCCATGATTCCCTGGAGCCATGTAACAGTCGCCGGCAAACCGATCGATGAACTCCTCGCAGAAAAACCGGAGCTTTATCATATGGACGCCAAAGAAGTCATTCTCGACAAAGTCCACAAGGAAGGATATATCGAAAATACGACAAAAGGCTGCACTGAATTCGGCGTCACCTCAGCGACAGCAGAACTGGTCCGCGCGATTTACCATAATGAACACAAGATCCTCCCCTGCTCCGTTTACCTTGACGGTCCGTACGGCATAAAAGACAGTTTTGCTTCTGTTCCTGTCAAAATCGGTAAAGACGGAGTGGAAGACATCATTGAATTGAATCTGACAGATGACGAACAGAAAGAACTCCAGGCATCCGTCAAGGTCCTGAAAGAACATTTCGCAAGAGCGATTGCCTTATAATACAGAACGACACCTGCATTCCATAAACAGCCGTTCCTTTTATCAGGGGAGCGATTGGATTTTCCAACCCATGCCCAAATTCTATAAGATATTAGATGGAATTTTTTCTATTCTTGATTTATAATAGAGAAAAGATCATCTGCAGAAAGGAGAGACTGTTATGAAGAAATTGTTATTCGCGGCAGCGGTGCTTACCGTATTCAGCGGAGCATATTCTGCCCAGGCGCTGATTCCCGGCGTACCGGTTCTGGAAACGGAAGTCGGCTATGGCTACAACGGAGCAAAAGACGGTATCCACAGCGCCCATATCGAAATTTCGCCTGTCAGTAAAGTTATTGTCGGTGCGGAATACAGACACTGGAATCATGGCGGAAATGAAACGGATATTTACGCCAAGTATAAACTGGGCCATGTATACCTTGGTTTAGGCAACAGAAATTATTATGACAGAGACGCAAAAGTTTACGGACTTCTGGAAGGAAGAACAAATGTCATAGGTCCTCTTGATGCGTATGGCGGACTGAAATTATCTTCTGAGGAAAGAGAATATAAAGTGGGTCTCCGGCTTGGCCTCGTTCCCACCTCTTTCGACCTTGACGTGAACTACACCTACTATGACAGAGATAAGACCTCCAGCGAAGACGGCTTCGGTGTCGGCTTGAATTACCATTTCTAAGCAAATGAAAAGAATCCTTATGAATGAAAATATTCGTAAGGGTTCTTTTTTAGTGCCGTCAGCAGCAAAATCTGCTGACACCAGGTCAACTCCGCTTTTCCGCGCAAAAAACACAGGCTTGAACCTGTGCTTTCTATTATTCCATATCTTCCGGAAGTTCTGCGTTGGTGTACACATCCTGCACATCATCCAATTCTTCCAGTTCACCGGTAAGCTTATTCATGACGTCCGCCGCATCGCCTTCAAGGGAAACAGTATTATCCGGAACCATGGTCACTTCCGATGCTTCTACGGCAATCCCTTCTTTTTCCAGTGCTTCGGAAACGGTCAGGAAATCTTCAGGAGCCGTCGTAATTTCAAAACCGTCTCCGTCTGTCGAGACGTCTTCGGCACCTGCGTCAAGAGCGATCATCATGAGGGTATCTTCATCAGCGGCTTCTTTGCTCACCACAATTATGCCTTTTTTCTTGAACATCCACGCCACACAGCCCGGCGTACCGATGCTGCCGCCGTGATGGGTAAAGGCATGGCGTACGTCCGCCGCCGCACGGTTTCTGTTATCCGTATTGCACTCAACGATAACCGCCGCGCCGCCGGGTCCGTACCCCTCGTAAGTAATTTCATCAAAGCCCGCACCGGAAGCGGCGCCTACACCTTTGGCAATAGCGCGCTGGATATTATCTTTCGGCACATTGTTCTGCTTTGCTTTTGTCAAAGCCAATTTTAAACGCATATTTCCTACAGGATCTCCGCCGCCCATACGGGCAGCAATCGTGATTTCCTTGGAAATTTTTGTGGTAATTTTCGCGCGGATGGCATCCGTCTTGCCTTTCTTGCGCTTGATATTTTCCCACTTGGAATGTCCGGACATAATTATTCCCCCTCCTTTGTATTCCACCAGGGCTCGCCCAAAAGGCGGTCAAGGATAATAGCAGCGGCGCTTCTCACACAGAGGTGGTTGTAGCTGCCGGCACCATATATAGGTTCTACAATATAATCAAACTGTTTCATCATTTCCCTGGTCATGCCGAAGCCTGTCCCGAAAAGAATGAAAACAGGTTTTTCTTCTTCATGGATTTTCTTCCGCATAGCAGTATAGGAAACCGTATTCGGGTAAACACGGGCATCCGTAGTCACAATAATCGGCTTTTCTCCGCAGTCTTTTTCTATCTGCCGGGTGGCATCCTCCAGAGACGGTACAAGAGCTGTTTCTTCAAAAGCTTCTTTCCGGTTCGGGTTATAATGGACCCCGCCGCCCGTTTTCCAGTGGGTCATGATACGGAGCGCCATTTCGCGCTGGCTCTCGATGGGATGGATAATGAAATAAGTGCGTACGCCATATGTTTTCGCCGTCCGCGCGATATCATGAAGGTCATAGTTCGTAAGGGCGGTCGTGACCACTTCCATATGTTTGTTATAGATCGGATAATGGACAAGTCCTATATACACAGGCGCCACTATGATTCCTCCTCTTCCCCGGCTATTTCCGCCATGAGTTTTTTATCTTCCGCCGTCATCTGTAATTTTGCCAGAAGATCGGGACGGCATTTCAGGGTCCGCCGAAGCGCCTCTTTCCGCCGCCAGCGGGCAATATTTGCATGATGGCCGCTCACAAGCACCTCAGGCACTTTCCAGCCACGATAATCCACAGGTTTCGTGTACTGGGGATATTCCAGAATCGGTTCATAGAAAGAATCGCCTGCCGCGCTGCCCGCATCTCCAAGGACACCGGGCACCATACGGGCAACCGCATCGGAAATAACCATAGCGCCAAGCTCTCCTCCCGTAAGGACATAGTCTCCAATGGAAATCAGTTCATCCGCCAGGTATTCTTCCACACGGTGGTCTACACCTTCATAGTGTCCGCAGATCAGCACCAGATGGTCATAACTGCAGTAAAGCTCCTTGGCTTTATCCTGGGTAAAAGGGATCCCGGCAGGAGACAGGAAAACCACCCGATCCCGCGGCCCCTTTTGAGGAAGTACCGATTCACAGGCTTCAAAAAGCGGCCCGCACTGCATGAGCATTCCCGCACCGCCGCCATAGATGGTATCATCCACCTGATGATGCCTGCTGTGGGAAAACTCCCGCGGATCCGTCACCGCCATCTCTATGAGCCCCGCGTCCAGAGCGCGTTTAATCATGCTCTGTCGGAAGAATGCTTCTATAAACTCGGGAAATAAAGATAAAATATCTATTTTCATGTTTATTCCCATTCCGGTAAATGCACCGTCATCGTCTTTTCCTTCGGTTGAACGGAAAGGACGCAGGACGGTATGGCGGGAAGGTATATTTCCTTTCCTTCCGCCGTTTTTACCGCATATACGTTATTCGCGCCGGTTTCAATAATTTCCGTGAGTGTCCCCACAGTATCCCCCGTATCGGAAACCACTGTCAGGCCGATAAGCTGGAAGTAATAATATTCCCCCTCCGGCAATTTCGGTAATTCCGCTACAGGTATTTCCACAGGCGTACCGACAAGCGGCTCCGCTCCGTTCCGGTCTTCCACCCCTGCCAAATGAATGATGTATACATTCTTATGAGGACGGGAAGCGCGTACATCATAGGATCTGCCGCCAAGGAAAAGTTTTTTCAGCTTTTTGAACATGGCCGGCCGTTCCGTTTCCGGAAGGACACGCAAATCACCCCGCACGCCATGCGGGGCAACAATTCGGCCGACAGTAATCCATTTGCCGGAATTCATATCATTCACGGAAAGCGATGATCTTTCCGTCTTCCACCAGAATTTCTCCCCCGGCGACAGCATTCATGTCGTCACCGATATGAAGAGTCACAAGGCGGTTAAGCGGCTGGCGCGGCAATTCTGCGCCAATAGTCAGTTTTTCCAGATGTTCTTTATCTGCAGTGAGTTTATCCTTTACCTGGATCATCTGTGCTTTCTGCGCGTCATACTGGGCGCGGAGAGGAGCCACTGCCTGCATATTGATTTTTGCCTGTTCCGCCAGCTTCGCGTTCGCTTCAAATTCAAGCTGTGTCATGTCATTTTCAACACTCTTGATATTTTGATTGATCTGGTTCAGCAAAGTTGTCTTTAATGCCTCTGTCAGCTTAGATTTTACAGCGACAGGAATCAAAACCTGAATTTCATCCATTAGTGTACCTCTTCCAGAATGTCAACAGCGACTTTTTTATTTTCCTTTAAAGCCCCTGCTTTTACCACTGTTCGGATTGCATTAGCAATGCGGCCTTTTCTGCCAATCACCTTGCCCATATCTTCAGGGGCAACCTGGATCTGATAAATCTCCAGGCTGCCCTTATGGACAACGTTCACAGAGACGGCGTCGGGGTTCTTCACAAGAGCCCTGGTGATATTTTCCACCAATTCATTCATAGCGCGCCTCCCTTATTTCTTCGCTTCAGCAAACTTTGCCATGATGCCATTTTTACGGAGAAGGCTGCGGACTGTATCAGTCGGCTGTGCACCTTTGCCAAGCCAGGAAAGAATTGCTTCTTCATCAAGCTTGACAGGGGCGTCAGCCTTAGCCGGATCATACCAGCCTACAGTCGCGACCGGAGTACCGTTGCGGGCTTCCTTGGAATCAATAACAACTACACGGTAGAAAGGATTTTTCTTTGCGCCCATGCGGGTCAAACGAATCTTTAACATAATTTCACCTCCTTGAAATCATAAGTTCTTTACTTGATTTATGAAATAATCGGCCTTTCCGGCAGCGCGGTCAGGCCGGTATTCCTGCAAAAAATTTCAGGCTTACGCCGCTTTCATCTGAACATGCCCGGAAATCCGCCGAAACCGCCAAACCCGCCGAGACCGCCTGTCGGAGGACGCATCTTTCTGCCTTTCAGCTTTTTCATCTGCTTCTGCATTTCCTTGAACTGCTTCATCATGCGGTTCACATCCTGGATCTTCACACCGGCGCCGTCCGCGATGCGCTTCCTGCGACTGCCGTTGAGCAAGTCGATATTCGCCCGTTCCGCCGGTGTCATAGACAAAATAATTGCTTCGATATGTCTGATCTCCTTGCCGTTGAGATCAACATCTTTCAACTGCTCTTTATATTTCCCCATTCCCGGAATCATGCTTAAAATACCGGACATGGAACCCAATTTCTGGATCTGTTTCAGCTGTTTCAGGAAATCGTCCAAAGAAAATTCGCCTTTTTGGATTTTTTTCGCGCCTTCTTTAAGCGTATCCTGATCCATATTTCTCTGGGCCTGTTCAAAGAGAGATTCCAGATCGCCCAGGTCAAGAATGCGTCCTGCCATGCGGTCAGGATGGAAATCTTCCAAACCGCCGTCCAGCTTTTCACTGACGCCGATCATTTTTATCGGCTTGCCGGTGACCGCCTTGATGGAAAGAGCCGCGCCGCCGCGGGCATCGCCGTCCATCTTCGTCAGGATCGTGCCGTCTATACCGAGATTTTCATCAAATGTCCCAGCTGTTGTTACCGCATCCTGTCCCGTCATAGAATCCAGGACAAGAAGGATTTCATGAGGATGGACTTCGGATTTTATATTCCGAAGTTCTGCCATAAGTTTTTCGTCAATTGTCAGCCGGCCCGCCGTATCAAGGATAACCACGTCCCGTCCGTAAGACTTTGCCGCATCCACTGCGTACCGTGCGATATGGACAGGATCCACATTATCAGGCATGCGGTATACGGGAACATCCACCTGTTGTCCAAGAACCTCCAGCTGCTTGATTGCCGCAGGACGGTACACGTCGCACGCCGCCAAAAGAGGTTTCTTGCCGCGCTTCTTCAGCATAAGGGCCAGCTTGCCTGCTGTCGTCGTTTTACCGGCGCCCTGCAGCCCCACCAGCATAATCACTGTCAATCCGGAGGACGACATCGTAATCTTGCTCTGCGTACCGCCTAAGAGCTCCGTCAGCTCATCACGGACGATTTTGATTACCGTCTGGTCAGGCTTCAGGCTCCCGAAGACCTCTTCACCCACCGCCTTTTCACGAACCTGGGCAATAAAATCTTTCGCAACTTTGAAATTAACGTCCGCTTCCAGAAGAGCACGGCGCACTTCACGGAGCGCGCTGTCGATATCGCTCTCAGAAAGTCTGCCCTTTCCCCGTAGATCCTTGAAAGCAGACTGCAGCTTATCCCCTAAATTTTCAAAAGGCATCCGTCCACCTCAATCTGTCAATACTTTTAAAAGCGGCGCCGCTTCTTCTCTTGCTGTATCGGACAAGAGAAGAGAAATCTCTTCTGCCGCTTTCTTACGCTTCAGCCGTGCAGCCGCCACATGGAGCGCCGCTTCATAATTCTCCAGCTGCTCCTCCCCATGGCGCATGGCATCATGCACTGCCTGGCGGGAAATATGGAAATACTCCGCAATCTCCGCCAATGTGAGATTTTCATTATAATAAAGCTCAAGGCATTCCCGCTGCCTCACGGTCAATAAAGCGCCGTAGCAATCAAGCAGCTCGCCTTTCTGTACGATATTTTCTAAAAACATATCATCACCATACCGGAATGATTATATAAGAAACAAAACAGTCTGTCAAGAAAAAACACTTTACATAAAGAATATATTATCAGCTTCTGATCTTTAGCGGCAAACCAATAAACTGCCTGTACCTGATAGATTTATCTGTTTGACCGTTATGCTCAAATGCCGTTCTTCTTTACAGCTGCCTGTACTGCCAATCGGCAAAAAGCATCTTTTATATCTTCAGCTGATTTTATTTCCATCGGTACTGACCGCATTCCATATGCTTCTGCTGTCATTTGCAGGAGCTTTTTTGCCATGCGGCATGCCTCTTCATTTCCTGCCAGCCCCCACCGATATTCGTCAAGAAGCTCCGCCAGGAAAGATGATATGAATACCATTTCGCTGTCCCGGTCTATTTTTCGCCAGAGATGGCGCCATTCTTCTTCAATGCCATCTTTTTTATATTCCCTGAAATACGAATACAGGACTTCCTCTGTCACCCCGTACCGCCTCAATCGTTCTGTCACGCTGTGCTGCGTAGAGGGATAGAGATGATTTTGATTCCCTAATGCCTTTTTCACCGCCTCTTTAACCGTCTTCCCGATCAGTTCCCCCAGTTTGTTATGTTTCCCTGCGCTGCGGAAATAAAGCGGTGATTTCGGATCACAAACGATAATTGTCGAGTCTGTCCCCGTTCCTGTGGCAGAATTTTCCGAATACCGGCTTCCCACCATCAGTTCCCGAAGCGCTGCCGTCTTCCCTTCCGTACAGGTGACCAGAGCGCGGGTTAATATTCCCGGCGGCATATCGGCATTGATAAAAAGTAGGATATTAATGGTTCCCGGCCTGTATATTTCCGGACGCGCCCCCGCCCCGTAATATCCCGCCGGATCTCCTGCGCACCCTGCGTTTCCTTCCACTCCTGCCGTCACGCAGGCTGCCACCTTAAGTTCTTCATAGGTTTCTTCCACGATGGCCGCGTTCTCCATCCGTGCCGCCGTGCCGATTCCCGTGGAGCGGGCAGGATCAAGCCCCATAACTGCTGCACATTTTCCCAGATGCTCCTCATATTTTTCAAGGCTCATGCAGGAACCGGGCCCGCAGCAGGTATAGTTGAAAAGCCCCTTGATATCTTCTCTGCATCCGCCGTTCAAGAGAGAAGTGCTCAAGACCTTTTTAGGAGCATTAAAACGAACTACGATGCTGTGTGTTTCAGGGATATGTACGATTTTCTCATCTGTACTTAACCGATACAATTCTATTTCTTTCATTTTACGTGCACCACCTCAAACGCTCTCGAGCGGATCCGCATTTTCTCTTCATCCCACTCACAAAATAAAACCGCAGGAGCGCCTTTATAGGTAAAAAGCCGCTGTCCTTCTACGATAACCGCGCTTTCCGCTTCTCTCATATCCATTCTTTCATGATATCCCGTCTGGTTGCAGACAATGACCGGAACACCGCATAATTTTGAACAGGTTTCCCAGACAGACACAGGATCGGAGCAGCATTTTCCCGGCGGCCAGGCCGCTGTAACAAGTACCATATCCGCTTTCTTCTTTTTTATTTCCAAACAGGGCTGTTCGTAATAGGAATCTGCGCAGACAAGCAGACCCACCCGGAGCGTGCCTATGTTAAACACATGGATTTCTCTTCCCAGGGACAGCCACCGTTCAAATCCCTTCCGGTGGGAGAACATCTTCCTGTGCTTCCCCAGAAACTCTCCTTCCCTGTTTATGACAAAACAGGAATTGTAGCCCTTTCCATCCCTTTCATCATATTCTGCTGCGGAAAGAAACATATCCGCTTTATTCCTTCCGGCAAAAAGCAGGTACCGGGACAGCTGCTTTTCCGAAAAGGAAGGAAGCTTCCCATTGTTGTCATGGAAGAAATATCCCTGAAGCGCCGTTTCAGGCGTAACGATCCAGTCTGCTCCGCGGGAAACTGCCTCTCCCGCCGCAGAAATGATACTTTTTCTGTTTCTTGTTTCCGGTCCTTCCGCCACATCCAGATGAAGAAGTGCGATCTTCATTTTTCTCCTTTTTATACTTGTATTAATTTTATCCAAATTTATTTCAATACAATTTTATATCAAAAATATATATTCAGGCAAAATTTTATTATATTTTCCGATTCATATTCAATTTGGTCCGCCCTCTTCATTCCGCCATGCTAAAAGCCCTCATCCGCATGAGGGCCTGATGCAAAATCATTTATAAAGATATTTTCCTTTCCATTCTTATTCTATAAACGCGTTCGCTTCTTTCCATTCTGCTGCCAGTTTTTTCTGCCTGTTGACTATCTTTTTCGCTTCCCGCTGCTGGCGCTCCACCTGCTTCGGTCCGGTACCGCCGTAACTGTCCCTGTTCTTCACGCAGTTTTCAATTTGAAGGACTTCGTAAATATCGGTTTCAAAAAGAGGACTCATCTTTTTAAACTCTTCCATAGTGAGGTCAAGCAGCACTTTTCTGTTTTCAATGCAGTAAGCCACCGCGTTTCCCACCACCGCATGGGCACGGCGGAAAGGAAGTCCTTTCTTTGCCAGATAGTCCGCCATATCGGTGGCATTGGAGAAATCATTTTCCAAAACAGCCCTTGTACGCGCGCCGTTGACAGTCATGGTACTCAGCATACCGGCGTAAATATCCAAAGCGAACCTCAGTGTGTCTATGGTGTCAAATACGCCCTCCTTATCTTCCTGCATATCCTTGTCATAGGCAAGAGGAAGTCCCTTCATCACCGTCAGGAGTGCTACCAGATGGCCATACACCCGTCCTGTTTTCCCGCGGACAAGTTCACAGATATCGGGATTCTTTTTTTGCGGCATGATGGAACTGCCTGTGCTGTACCCGTCATCAAGCTCAATAAACCCGAATTCGCCGGTGCTCCACAGAATCAATTCTTCCGACAGGCGGGACAGGTGCATCATGCAGATGGATGCGAAGGAAAGAAACTGGAGAAGGTAGTCACGATCGGAAACCGCATCCAAACTGTTTCCATAGCATTTTGAAAAATGAAGTTTCTCCGCCGTTTCCTTCGGCATGGTAGGATAAGTCGTCCCTGCCAGAGCGCAGGCGCCCAAAGGAGAGGCATCCGCCATTTCATAGCAGCCGACGAGCCGTTCAAAGTCTCTTTGCAGCATGGCGCAATAAGCCATCATATGATGGGCGAAAAGCACGGGCTGCGCTCTCTGCATATGGGTATAGCCGGGCAGGATGACATCCTTGTATTTTTCAGATACACCTATCAGTGCTTCTTCCACGGCGATCAGCTTCTCCGCCAGCTTCGCGATATGCCGGCGCATATACATATGGAGATCTGCGGCGCACTGGTCATTCCTGCTTCTTGCCGTGTGGAGCCTTGCTCCCGCATCGCCGATATCATCAGTCAAACGCTTTTCCACATTCATATGGACGTCTTCCAGTTCCACAGAAAATGCAAACCGGCCTTCGTCTATTTCTTTTTTTATTTTCAAAAGGCCCCCGGTAATCTTTTCCAAATCCTCTTTGGAAATAATGCCACGGTCCGCCAGCATGGACGCATGAGCCAGCGAGCCGGCAATATCTTCTTTATACATACGGCAGTCGTAGGAAACAGAAGCGTTGAAATCAAGCGCGCTTTTTTCCTCCGCCTTCTGAAAACGGCCGCCCCACATCATTTCACTCATTTTTCATTCTTTTCCTTCATCAGCGCACGAATGGTGAGAGGCAGCCCGAAGAGGTTGATGAAACCTTCCGCGTCCGCCTGGTTGTATACCTCATCTTCACCGAATGTGACAAATTCTTCATTGTAGAGGGAATAGGGACTTTCCGCGCCATTGGAGAGGATATTTCCTTTATACAGGCGGAGGGACACTTTTCCCGTCACTGTCTTCGAAGTTTCATCAGCAAATGCCTGCAGTGCTTCACGAAGAGGAGCGAACCACATGCCGTCATAAACGAGTTCGCTGTATTTGACAGCTGCCACTTCCTTAAAATGAAGGGTGGCGCGATCCAGACAAAGGCGTTCCAGTTCGCTGTGGGCATAGAAAAGAATAGAGCCTGCCGGATTTTCATATACGCCGCGGGATTTCATGCCCACCAGGCGGTTTTCCACAAGGTCATCAATGCCGATGCCGTTCTTTGCGCCGATTTCATTCAGCGTATTGACCAGTTCCACACCGTCCATTTCCTTCCCGTTGACAGCAATCGGTTTTCCTTCCTTAAAGTCGATGGTGACAAATTCCGGCTGGTCGGGAGCATCTTCGGGATCACAGGTGACAAGGTACATATCTTTGTGGGGCGGATTGGCGGGATTTTCCAAATCATCCCCCTCATGGGAGAGATGCCACATGTTCCAGTCCATGGAGTAGGGATATTTCTGCGCCGCTTTTTCTTCTTCCGTCTGCTTTTCATCAAATTTATCAATAGGTACGTTGTGTGCTTCTGCATAAGCCATCTCATCTTCACGGGACTTCATATCCCACAGGCGCCAGGGAGCGATAATCTTCATGTGGGGCGCCAGCGCTTTCACAGCCAGTTCAAAACGAACCTGGTCATTTCCCTTGCCGGTGGCACCGTGGCAGATGGCATCCGCGCCGTATTTCTTCGCCATATCCACAAGACACTTGCCGATCAGCGGACGGGCAAAAGACGTTCCTAAAAGATACCTGCCTTCGTACCTTCCGCCGGCCTGCAATACTTTATAAGCGTATTCTTCAATAAATTCCCTGCGCACATCCAGCGTTTCCGCCACAGACGCCCCTGACTTCAGCGCTTTTTCATGAATCGCATCAAAATCTTCCGGCTGTCCCAGATTGACCGTACAGGCAATAACTTCACAGTTATAATGTTCTTTCAGCCACGGAATGATAACGGACGTATCCAATCCGCCGGAATAGGCAAGAACCACTTTTTTAATTTCATTCATTTTACATGCCGCCTTTCTTCATCAACTGATTTTCATATAATTTCTTTTTATGAGATATGATATATTATACGGTTATATGAATAAATAATCAACCTTGTTTCGGAATATTTTTGTTTCTTTGTTTTAGAAAACTGCTTTTTGCCAAATCAATTCAGGATGATTTTGACTGCATTTTTGTTTTTCCGCTGGCGCCATTATTCACTTTATGCAGAATCACGTCCCTTCCCTGTTATCCGGCGGAAAAATCACTTATAATAAAGATATATCATTTCCTGTTTTAAGAAAGGAGCGCCACAATGAACTTTTCTGAAAAACTTCCCGCTTTTGCGAACCCGCAGGGCGCCGCCGGAAAACTGCTGATTGCCTCTATGAATATTTTCCATACTCCCGTGTCCCTCTGGGGGATTTCCCATCTGGATCTTGCCGGTAATGAAAAAATTCTCGACATCGGCTGCGGAGGCGGCATCAACCTGTCCCGCTTTTTAAAGAAAGTTCCTCGCGGTCATGTGACAGGCATCGATCTTTCACCGGACTGCGTGAATTATTCTTTTATGCGCAACCGCAATGCCATTGCGGAAGGACGGTGTTCCGTTTATGAAGGAAGCGCCGAACTCCTTCCTTTCGGCGCGAATCATTTTGATGTCATCACCGCCTTTGAAACAATATATTTCTGGCCCGACCTGCCAAACACACTGAAAGAGATCAAAAGAGTCCTGAAGCCGGGCGGCACCTTCCTCATCGTAAATGAAGCGGACGGCTATGGATTTTTGGACAATCTGTATCCGAAAATTATCAAAAACATGACTCTCTACAAAACGGAAGAGCTTTCTGCCATTCTTACCAAAGCAGGTTTCACAAATATTGAAATCGATACCAAGCTGGGATGCCTAACCATTTCCGCCAAACGTCCTGTCACCGCCCTGGATAAAGTAAAGACGGCAGTCCGTTTCGATAACGTCCGCAAGTGGGGACGGATCGCCCTCATCGCCGCAGGAACGACAGCAGCCATCTGCGCAGCAGCCTGCCTTCTCAAAAAGAACAGAAACCGGTAATGCAAAACGCTGTTTCCCTCTCAGGAGAGACAGCGTTTTTACATGGAAAAATATTTCCGACTAACTGATGAAAACCTCATCATGAGTATCACTTTTATATTCCTTACAGCAAAAAAGAAGCAGCTTAAGAACCGCTTCCTTTTCATTCCTTATTATACTTCCGATATAGCCTGCTGCGTTTCGTCTTCTGCTTCATCAGCCGCCGCTTCCATTTCCCCTTTAAAAAGATCGGCAGAGCGGTCATCCAGCGCTTCAATAGGCAGTTCCGCTTCCTCATCCTGTCCTTCCGGCGCTTTTACAATCTGCGGCTCCGGCGTATTCTTTGCAGATTCGATGAGAGCCATCGCCGACTTGAAATTGGCCAGAATCTTTTCAATATAGATCTTGACATCGCCTTCCGTTTTGAGCAGATCGGTGTTCAGTTTGCGGCGGGCCGCTTCCGCATCGGAAATGATATGATGGGCTTCATTCTGCGCTTCCCGAACTGCCAATTCCGCCTCTTTCTGTGCGTTTCTCTTCACATTTTCAGCAGTTTCCTGCGCCATGACCAAAGTGGAGGACATGGTAGATTCCATTTTTTCATAATTGCGGAGTTTCGTCTTGACTGTATCCATCTCCTCTTCCATCTCACGATGTTCGCGGTAAATACGTTCATAGTCACTTGCCAGCTCCTGCAGGAATGCGTCCACTTCTTCCTGGCTGTACCCCCGCAGTCCGCGGGAAAACGTTTTATTATGGATATCCATCGGTGTAATCATAAATAATCCTCCTGTTTCATATCAACGGTTTCATTTCTTATTTATAACGGTCAATCAGGAGCCCTGTCCGGCCTTTCCGGCTCATCCCCGTGACTTCCCTGATTTCAATCCGTCCTTTGCCGCGGATGGAAATAACATCTCCTGCTTTTACGGTTTGCGACGCGCTCTTCACAGGCTGCCAGTTAATTTCCGTCCGACCGCTCTCTACGCATTGTACCATTTTGCTGCGGGAAATGCCAAATCCTGCCGCGCCGACCGCATCCAGCCGAAGCGAAGCGACCGTGGCACGCACCTCTCTGGCTGTCTTTTTAGGCGGCTCTAATTCTTCCAGAGATATTTCTTTTATCTGCACAGACACCATGGCGACTTTCAGAAAATTCCTCTTAAGCCATTCCGCCATGGAACTGTCTGCCACAATCTGGCATCCCGCGCCCTGCATGAGGATGTCTCCCAGAACTGCCCTGTCGATACCGAGCCCCATGAGTGCCCCCAGGACATCACGGTGGCCGATGAGCCTGTATCGGTCATCCCAGGTCACTTTCAATGCGGTCAGTCCGAAATCCACGGGACCGTCATAGTCATTACGGGCAAATGCGACACGGATCCGTTCCGCTTCATGATATCCGCCAGAAGTTTTCACCGCCACCGTTTTCATGTGAGCCGCAATCGTCTGTCCGACCTGCGCCGCAAAAGGAGACATAAAGGGGCCGACGGCAAATGGCCGGCCTCTGTCCACGGAATCAGCAATATCCAGCAGACGGATCGCCATATCTTTCGCTTCTTCTCCGGTTGCGGAAAAGTAGCGGAGAATTTTCTCTCTGTCTTTCATTATTTTCTGCCCATTTCATCAGATTTCGCAAGAGCCGCCATGACGGCGTCCATGAGAGCGGCACGGATGCCGCGCGCTTCCATGGCATGGATGCCTGCAATCGTCGTACCGCCGGGACTTGTCACCCCGTCACGGAGTTCGGCGGGATGTTTTCCTGTTTCCAGCACCATTTTGGCTGCGCCATACAAAGTCTGCGCCGCCGCTTCAACTGCCAGCTTCCGCGGAAGTCCCGCGCGCACTCCGGCATCCGCCAATGCATCAATAATCACGAAAACGTATCCCGGCCCCGCTCCTGATAAAGCGCCCATCTCGTCAAGCTGGCGTTCGGAAACCACTGCCGCTTTCCCCAGGGCGGAAAATATTTCTTTTGCCGTTTCGATAAAATCCTCGTCAGCGTACCGCCCTGCTGTAATAGCTGTCATACCCTCCCCGACCGAAGCGGGAGTATTCGGCATGACACGGATCACCGGCGTCTTTTCGGGAAGGCCGGCTTCCAAGGTCGCTGCTGTCACTGCCGCCGCAACAGAAATCACCCGCCTCGGACGGTACGGATTTATTTCTTCCAAAACAAAAGGGATAATGTCGGGCTTTACTGCCAAAAGGACAAAATCCGCTTCTCCGATATCTTTCAGAGAAGCTGCAGATACGCCATATCGCTCTGCCTTTTCCACCGTTGACTTTTCCGTGCTTGCTTTAATGTATACTTCTTCTTTCGTCCAGAGGCCTTTGGAAAGGCACCCTGAAAGTATAGCGCCGCCCATAGCGCCGCAGCCGATCATCATAATCTTTTTCATACGCCCGGACCTCTCCACAAAGGAATCCCCGCAAGGCGGGGCATGCTGTCCATCTCAATATGCACCGCCGATGGCGCGCACAAAAGCACCTGCCCGTTCAGAAGTTCTACTTCTCCCTTGCCGAGATAAACGGCACCGCTCATGAAATCCACAAAACGGCTCGCCGTTTCATCATCCACATTGCTGCCAAGAACCACAAGAACTACAAGTCCTTTTTCCATGGCATCCACCGCACGGCGGGCATCACTATAAGCTCGGGGAACGAAGATGACAGCATCCAACGGACGGACAGCCCTCGCAGGCAGCGCGCCTGCCATACGGGGACCCGCCTCTTTACCGTCTTCTCCCGCAGAATCTATATACTCTTCTTCCTCCGGCTCCGTAACAAAAAGATCATAAAACAGCTCGGAGATCTTCGAAAAAAATGACATTATGCCTTAGGGGCCTGCGAATCCCATGCTGGGGCTTCCGCTTCCGGAAATGCCGCAAAATTCTCACGGGACACGCTCATATTATTTGGCGCGCAGAGGTAAATATTTTCAGAAACCTGGTCAATGCGCCCGTCCAAAGCATACATCACACCCTGAATAAAATCCACGATACGCTGTGCTTCATCGGCATCAGTCTTTTCCATATTCATTACGACCGGACGGGCAGCCTTCAGATGATTCCCGATTTTTTCGGCATCCTGATAGTCTTTCGGATTCACGACCACCATGGTATACGGTTTCGCCTGGCGGGTCGCTACTGCCGCACGGCCTGCTGCCGGACGGGGAGGAACAGGCTGCGCCGTATCTATCGACGTCCCCTCTTCTTCGTATTCTTCATCCTCGTATTCATCATCACGATCTGTAAACTGTTCCTTAAATTTATCCAGTAAGCTCATTTTGTTTCTCCTTTCCCATTTGCATAATTCCGCTCGCCAAAAATGGCGGTGCCGACGCGTACCATCGTAGCGCCCTCTTCTATTGCCGTTTCAAAATCCCGGGTCATCCCCATGGATAAAACAGAAACCTGTCCTTTAGGAAAATATGTTTTCAGTACTTCCCACATTTCATGAGCCCTGCGGAATACAGGACGTGTCATTTCCACATCCTCCACCATAGGCGCCATGCACATCAGACCTTTTACACGGATATGCGGGAGCATTCCCGCCTTCGCTGCAGCTTCGTCCAGACTTTCCGGCGGCAGGCCGTACTTGCTTGTTTCTCCGGAAATATTAAATTCCAGAAGCACATCCTGCACTTTGCCGGCCTGCCCGGCCCGTTTATCTATCTCTTCCATGATTTCCACGGAATCTACGGACTGGATCAAATCAGCCGCCGCCACTGCCTTTTTCACTTTATTTTTTTGAAGATGTCCCTGCAGGTTCCAGACAACAGGCATTTTCAAATGGCTCCGTTTGTCTTCCAATTCCTGCACACGGTTTTCTCCCACCTCTTTCACGCCAAGTCGGAGAACCTCCTCCATATCTTCCAATGGATGAAACTTCGTCACCGCCACAAGAGTCACGTCCTGCCTGTAAGGAGAACGGGCCTTCGCAGCCGCTATCCGCTTTTTCACAACTTCCAGCTTTTCTTCTATAGCTGACATCCTAATTCCTTCTATTATTCAATAAGGTACGTCGAAAAATATAAAAAGATATACCTTGTCCTATTATAGCATAGGTATATCCTTAAAAAAATAATCGTTTTTTATTTTCAGGCGCCAAACAAACCGAGGCGTAATCCACATACCGCAAAGCATGATAAAATGCAGTTCACGGCCCTGCCATACAAGGCAGGCACGTAAAGCGGAACATGCCGGTATCTTAATCATTGGTATAAAAGCATTTCCTCAATTCAATCTGAATTCTACCGGGAATGTAATCCGGCAGGGGACAGGCACCCCATATTTATCAAGTGCAGGAGAAAATGTCCATTGATAAGCCGCATCGATCGCCGCCGCATCTAAGACACTGCTTCCTGACCCCTGCGCCACATAAGCGGAATCCACCGTCCCCGATGCATTGACCAGAATCGTTACATAAGTAATACCCGTCGTTTCCTTCATCTTTGCAGACGGCGGATAGACAGGAAGCACTTTATTTATCACTGTCGGCGGCGTAATAGGAACGCCGGCTCCCGGCCCGCTTCCATTGCCATCACCTTCACCCGTGCCGGTTCCGCTGCCGTCTCCTGTACCGGCGCCTTCCCCGTCCCCTGTTCCTCCGCTGCTGCCGCTTCCGTCGCCTTGTGTATCCGTCCCTTCATCTTCTGCCGCGGCATCAGAAACAGACGTACCTGTGGTGTCTGCCGTTTCCTTCTTATCCGGCCTGTCATGCACCTCCGGCTTTTCTTCCGGTACCTTTTCATTAATTTCTTCACTAGGCATTTCCACAGGTTCGGCAATATCATTGATTTCCGCTTCGGATGATTTCACCGCCGGCGCCTTTTTCCCTTTGCTGCCTCCCCCGCCCCGGTTTCCGCCGGTATCGATCGATACTTGCAATACTTCTCCGCGAAACGGAACTTCCATATATTTCACGCCGAACAATCCGAGCATGACAGCAGCAAATAAATGAATAAGGACAGCAGCGGCAATACCAACCGCATACCTCTGCCGGTCATTCATCCTCCTGCCTCCTGCTCCGCTGCCAGCCCGAACCTGGTGATGCCGGCCGCTTTAAACCGGTCGAGAACGTGGATGACATCATTGTAAGCGGCATCCTTCTCTCCGCGGATAACGACGGAATAATTCGCGTCTGATCCGCTTCTTTTCTTTACTTCCGCCACAATTGCGTCCAAAGACATTTTTTTATCATCCAGCCAGCAACTCCCATCTTTTTTGACAGTCACAAGGCTGCTGCTTTTAGAAACCGTTTCAGCGCTTTGCGCCTCAGGAAGGGCAATAGAGATTGTCCTCACTTCCGTCATGTACATCGTGCTGATGATAAAAAATGCAAGCAGCAGGAATATAAGGTCAAGCATAGGGCTGATCATCAGTTCAGGCATTTTATCCGCCTGCCTCGGTCTTCTCCTCATGATACCCCCTTATTTCCCGGACAATCCGGAGATAAGTGCATCCGCCACAGCATCCAGATCAAGCGTCGCCTTTTTATACCTCGTATTTAAATAAGCATGTACCAGCATACCTGTAATCGCGATCACCAATCCGAAAATAGTCGTAATCAGCGCTTCCGCCAATCCGGCGGTGACACCTGCCGTATTCTGCAAATGTCCCGTCATGGATGAAAAGGTTCCCATCATACCGGTAATGGTTCCTAAAAGCCCAAGCATGGGAGAAAGCCCGATGATAACACCCAGATAATCAAGGTGCGCCGACAGCTGATTCAGGTAACGGTCTGTCTTTTCATAAGTGACGGATTCAAGAGACCGGCCAAGGCTGTCCTTTTCAGACAAAATATCCTTTGCCAGTTTTGCCGCGCTGCCTGCCACCTCTTCCGCCAGTTCCGCCGCCTCAGAAACATTGCCCCGTGTCATTTCCTTGCAGAACAGCATAACGAATTTCGTATCGGAAATCGCCTGCCGGTAATACATATACCGCTCCACTGCCAGAAAGATGACCGCCAGCGAACAAAGAAGCAAGGGCCACATGCACAGGCCTCCGCGAATAAAATATCCTACCGCCGAATCAAAAATCCCCATTGCGCTTCCTCTTCCTTTCTTCCCGGCATTCCGCCGGCCATAAAAGTTACATTTATAAAAAAGGCACAGCCAAATCAGAATGAGAAAACGTTTTCCCATCTCTCATCCGGCCCATGCCTCGCGAGTCTTTTGATGATGAAATACAAACGGCACCCTGGCTCAGTTCCTCGTTCCCCTGCCCCTTTGTGAAAGGACTGCGGCAGGCGGACTCCCCTTACAGTTGCGAGACAGCTCCGGTTTTTCACCGGATTCCCCGTTTCTTTGATCTTCATTCATTTTTCATTTCATTTTTATAATTAAATAGTATCACACAACATAAATAACTTCAATTTTTATGTAAATGCCACTATCTCTATCTAATACAATTCTGTCCCGTCTTTCACCTGTACATCACACCCATATATGATACAAGACTGCTTCTCCCCGAAATGGAAGAGAAAGCAGTCTGATACCAAACAAAACTCTATGCTATTTCCCTTTTGTCTTTTGGAACCAGATATATTTTTTTGATACCCGGTACATCGTTGACACAAATGAATTAACGGGAATCTTCCGGTATTCCGCGTCCCTGCTGCTTTCATCCACCACTTCATGATGCTGGTCATAAATCCGGACAGCAGTAATCGCATACCGTTCTTCTTTCATATGGAAACGTAATTCCATCTCACTGCACACAGGCATTCGGTCGCCTTTTAATCGGGAAGCATAAGCCGCTTTCATCTGCTCCGGAATTTTTTTATCCGTATATACCGCCTGTACCGTCATCTGCACTTCATCGGGATCCGTTTCATTCTGTCTGATGGATTGTACATCAAAACGGTAAAGCGCAATATCATTGGCAAATATCTCCATCCAGCGCATCTGCTCCAATTCCTGCGGCGTGGCTTTCGGCTTTACCCCCATTTCCAGAATGGGCGCCGGCTGCCCCTTCATAGAATCTTCCGCTTGTACGCCGTTCCATGAAAGGGACATGCACAGCATACCTACCACCCAAAACCATTTTCGCCGATCAGAAAGCAAAACGCAGACCCGCATTGACTTTCCATTCCACTTTATAATCGCCGCCAAAACCTCTTGTCACATTCGCATAAAAAAGGTTGCTCCCGTTCAGCCGGTAAACTCCTCCGAGAGTCAATTCTGCCCACGTATCGCCGAAATCCTGTTCCACACGGGACGTATCTTCTCCTTCCGCGCTGAAAGTGGCAGCCGTATCCCCTTTAAATTCATGAAGAATGCTTGCTTTGGCATACAAGTTGCCTTTTTCTGTTGCCCTTCCGGCTGCGATGCCCAAACGGCCGATGAAGCTGCTCATGCTGTCCTGATGGACATGCATTTTCTTATCTCCGTCAAAATCGCTGGCTGCATCATAATCCGCGCTGCCCAGCCTGGAGAAAAGCAGTTGGATCTGTGGTTCGACATAACTCGCAGCGGTGCCGAAACGTTTCCCGTATTCCACAGACAATCCGTATCCGGTGGCATGATAATCGCCATCGAGTTTGCGTCCCTCTGCATTGTAAACAGTGTAATCGTTCTCAGCACGGCCGATCTTGCCGACAATATCCACATACTGTCCGTCATCAAAGACCTTGGTTCCATAGATACTTCCTACATAAAGCTTCGGATCTCCTTTTCCGCCAAAGTCATACTTCGCATTGCCGTCATTATAATCAAAGGCTCCGCCGATGTGCCAGCCGGATCCCAGTTTATGATCCGCCCCGACCTGCGTCCCCCAGAAACTGTCGGATAAATTGGTTTTATCTTTGTCATACTTCACTTTGCCGCCATAGGTTCTCGCCCAGATGCCGCTTGACGCGCCGAGGCGGAGATCCCCGATCCGCTGATTCATATCCGTCATGCCGGAACGCCAGGACAGCATGGATGTCGTCATCGCCGACTTGGCTCCGCGCATCATCATTGTTTCCCGGTCTCCGAGAATATAGGCCACACCGCCGGGAAGAGATGTCGGTATCAGTCCGCCTGCGGGACTTACGGCTGATGTCCTCAATGCGGAGGGAACCGCCATCATTTTCATCATAAGAGGGCTTTCGGAAAGTTCGCCGAGCCTTCCTTTTCCGGTAGCGCCGTTAAAATCAATTCTGCCTGTTCTGGCAACAGACCGTGCAGTCAGTCCTTCATTCAATTTCACCGTGCCGTCCAGATTCCGTTCCCCGCTTGTATACGCCGTATAAGTCAGTTTGCCGGCAAGCCTTCCCATCGCTTCCGTTTCGCTCAGGCCGCCCCTGTCGCCGCTCATCGTGATCCCGGAATTGGCGGCCGCCGCGCTGATCGTCACACCGTCTCCATTATGAGTCAGCGTCCCGAAATTGACCGTCGTATTTCCGCTGTAATGATCTATGGTGATTGCTTTATCAGACTTCTGGTTAATGATGCCGGCGGCTGCTGCCGTGTTTCCGCCATAGAAATGGGTAATACGGCTTGCGCCGTTGCTGCCCGTATCTTCATTATCTTCTCCATAGCGTGTATTTCTCGCCTCATTCGTCCACGTCGCGCCGTTTCGGAGCCACATGTTCACCGTGCCGCCGTTATCCACAATGCCGTGAATCCGGGAATTGGCTGTGGTAAAGGCCGCATTGACAGTGCCTGTGGGAAGGACGAAAATATCGCCGTTGAGATTGACATCTGCCGTCCCCGGTGTATTTCCTCCAATGCCGGTATTCACATTAATCGTCCCCTGATAAGCGCCGAGCGTATAGTAGCCGTAATTCATGCCGGAAGGCACCGTTATCTGCCCGCCGCCGACAGATACCTTGCTTCCTGCCGCATTGACAGTGATCCCGTTGCCGTAGACATCAAAGTTTATATTTCCGTTGACCTGTACTTCACTGTCATTTACAGATGCCAGGATGCCCGCGTTATTGAAACGGGAATACACATTTTCATAATTTACGGGAATGCCCCAGACCGTATTATCAGCGCCCTTGATATTCACATTGCCGTTGATGATGATCTTGGAAGAAGCGGCCGCCTCATAGCTGGATTCGCCCCAGCGGTTCGTCTTCTGGATAGCAATGCCGTTCCCGCCCAGGCCGCCTGTCATGGCGATATTCACCGGCGCATGGATGGTAATCCGTCCGGAGCCGGTTTTCGGTGCGTCAAGCCAGATGGCATTGGTTATGGAATTGCCGCCCGGAAGCCCGGCCGTAATGACATTGACCTTTCCCGCGGTAATGGTGACATTCTTTCCGCTTCCCGCATAGATTCCCGCAGGGCTTCCGATGGTATGGGCGGACTGGAGCTGCAGGGCATGCGTGCCGGCATGGATAATCACATCATTTTCCTCATGGGCGTCTACAGCGGCAAGGACATTCGTCACCCGGTCTCCTGTCTTATAATTATCTTTTGTCGGCTGGATGACCGCGTCTTCATCAAAGATATAATTTAAATTATCGCTCGTCGTAAAACGAGAAAAGTCCGTATCCGGATCCACAGTCAAATCCTCTGCTGTACCTGTAATTTTATACTTATAATCAGGCGTACGCATGACCGCGTCCGGATTGGCGGTCCGCACCGCCGTCAGGGAACGGACGGTCAGTCCCTCCGCCCGCGCGGCGGACAGGCTTGCCAATGCCCCCTTCACCTTATCCGGCTGGAGCATCGCCATGAAGTTAAACTGGAACATGCCGCTGTTGTTGGAAAAGTCCGTCGCCCTCCAGGACTGGGGCGTGGTATTCCCATCCTTATAGACCAGCAGGTTCTGCCCGGCTTCCACCCAGAGGCGGTGCGTATGGTATTCCGCATTCAGCTTGCCGAACCACCCGTCATAAGTTCCGCTGGAAACGGGATTGCCCCAGCTGACGGGATTCTCCGACATGAGGTTGGACACCGTGGTCTGATAAACGTCCATCTCGACGCCGCCGGCGCCTCCCAGGTTATACCGCATCACATAGGCCGTACCGTCGGGCAGCACTTTCAGATCACGGAAATCTTTTGCGCCCTGTTCATTTGTAAAGGTATTCGGCAGCGTGATATTCCTCGTATTTGCCGTGCTCAGCCCGCCATCATCCGACAGAGTGGCTGCCGTAATGCAGGTGTCCCCGTTGCCGAAGCCGTAATTCTGATACCCGCCGATGGCGGAGACCAGGATATGGTCATTGTACAGATTGAGCCGCGCTTCATCGGTATTCTTGCCTACCCTCGTGTAGTCCTTGCGCTCCAGCGAACCGTCCTGCCCGATCTGGTAGCGGATGAGCCAGCCTTCGTCATAATTCTGGTATCCCCCTTCCTTATTGATGCTGGCAAGGGCATACAGATTGTCCCCTTTCACCAGCAGGCCTTCCCCGTGGGCCCGGGCGGCCGCGCCGTACGCGGACTGCGCTCCCAGAATCCCGTTTATTTCATTTAATAAACTGTGTGTCCCGCTTTGAAGCAGTGCAATCGCGCTTCCTGAAATATCGCAGACGCTCACATTCCCCAGGTCATAGCCGGTGACGATGAGGTAATTCCCCCAGGACGCCGCGGCGTGGGTATTCACCGTCGTGGAAATTGTTCCCGTGCTTTCCGGGGCTGACCACTGGTTGTTTTCCGCATCCAGAAGTTCATTGGATCTCAGATTCGTCTGGCTGTACGTATACTGGCGCAGGAATATCTTGCTGTCCCCGTTCACATGGAGATGGAACAGGCCGGGATCCCCGTTCAGATCCGTCCGCAGATCTTTCCCGATGCCCCAGATGTCAGTTTTCACACGGGAGCCCCGGACCACCCCCATCACGCTTTGGGCATAGTTGGACGGCGCTGTCACCACCAGATTGGCCGCCTCTGCCGCCACGCCTCCGCAAAGCACTGCCGCCGCCATCATGGCAGCCGTTTTGGATTTACCTTTGGTACGCATATATGCCTCCTTTTATAATATACACAAATCCGGATGTCCGGATCTGTAAAACGGACCGATATCAGAACTCATAGCGGACCGTGCCGTACCACGTCCGTCCCTGGATGGGATACTCCACATTCAGGTACCCGTAAGAGTTCGTGCCGAGGCAGACCCATCCTTTCTGCTTCGGCGCCCGGTTGAAGATATCGTTGCAGCCGAAGGCGATCTGCCATGCCTTGCCCGGCTTCACCTTGACGCCCGCATTGATGACGCTCAGCGAGGGATACGCGACCCCGTCATCCGTTTCGTCCCCCAGTTTATTGTATCTATACTCATTGATCGTATAGTAACTTGAGGTATAGTGCCACTCGCCAAACAGGGTAAACCGGGGATTCGGGAACCAGGAGAACCGCAGATTCCCTTCCCATTCCGGCTGGAAGGTCGGATATACTTCCCGGTACACCGCATCCCCCAGCGCCCACTCTTTATTCTGCCGCCGGAACGCCTTGATTTTCGTATAGGCGCCTTCCAGATCCAGGCTGAAATGGCCCCACTTCAGCCCTGTCTGCAGTTCAAATCCGTGTATATGCCCTTTTTGGTCATTGAAGTAGGATGCCCAGTCGGGTCCTGCCCGGTACAGGTAGAGCATCCGGTTCGCATGGCGCCAGAAGTAGGTCAGCGTAGCATAGGCGTCGGAATGGAGGAATTTCCCGTTCCACAGCGTACTGAAATCGAACTGGGTCCCGTACTCCGGCTGGGGGAACTTGGAAGCGGTCCCCCTCTTGTTGGCGGGAACCGGCAGGATGCCTGCCCCGTCCCCGGCAATTTCATACATATTGAGGAGGCGGAAATAGGTTCCCCCTGTCATGCGCAAGGTAAGATTGTCATTCACCTGTTTTTTGAGCGCCAGCTGCCAGGTGCCTTTCCCGTCCTGCTGTCTGTCCCGCGGCGTGATCCAGTGGAACCACCGCCATGCCGTATCGGCGAAGCGTTTCCCCTCGCTGTAGCCCACGATGACTGACCGGTTATACCGCCAGGCGGGGGTCAGGAACCAGGTGCCTTTTTTGTCCAGCGTGATGGTGTCCTGGATCTGGATATTCCATATATTCTGGTCATACCGATTCCGTATGGCGCCCAGAAGCGTGGAATAATCGGAATCGCCGAGCACTTTATCCATCAGGGATCCGTTCACGTGCATCCGCTCATGGGAGTAATTGGTCTGGAATTCGAGGAGCTGTCTGTTTCCCAGCTGGTAGGTGCCGTCGAGGAGGAAATTATACTTGCGGGAAATAAACCGGCTCCATTTGCGGAAAGGGACGTCTTCCCAATAGACCTGGTTCTCATTTAAGTGATACATATGTTCCACGTCATAGTATTTCTTCTGTTTCTGGAAATCCGCCGTCCAGCCCCATTCCAGGCGGCCGTTATGATGGCGGTTCTCCACCATCAGTTCGTTCGTGTAAAGGCGCTGCCGCTTCCCTTCCGCATAAAAGGCGTCATCTATCCAATCCACCGTGTAGCCGAGACACGCGTTCAGTGTGGTATTGCTGTATCCTGCCCACAGGCTGTCCGGCAGATGGCGCTTGATGCGGTTCCAGCTGCCCTTCACCATCCACTCGTCATTCTGCCATTTCACGATGGCGCTCGTATTCTTCCGGTCATTCCATCTCCGGTGCCGGTTTTCCGACATAGATTTGAGTTTTTCCACCCTCTTTTTTACATATTTGTGCCTTTCCACGATTTTTGTATACTCCTCAGACTGTTCCGGGTCGACATACTTCCCCTGCGACAACCATTGCGCATTATACTTGGCAAGCCGATCCGCCTTGTCCAAAAACTCCTTGTTATTCTCAAGAACCGCACCGTCCACGGCCGCTTTCACATCAGCATTTTCCGGCTCATAAAAATATGAATCCTTATTATTCCAAGAGCTATTTAAGTAGCGATTTAAAAATCGTTTCATCCGAGCTTTAATCTGCGCTATTTTTTCCTCATCCCCGCCGGCTTTTTCGATCTCCTTCGACAAGTACTTATACCCTCGTCTAAAAGATCCATCATGTGTATAAAAATAATCTTTTGCCGCTTCCTGCGGAACCAGCTCCGCATACTCGTCTTTCCAGGTCCGATCCATGTTCTTCCTTGCCTGGTCCATATCATATTGGTAGATTTCCTCTGCCAAGGCGCCGCTGCTGGCAAACGCCATCCAGTCCTCAACATTCCCCGCCTTATATTTATTTCTCGTTTCATCGGAAAGATGAGTAGAGTAATTCCTTAATGTAAGCATAAGCCATGTCTTCTTGTCCCCACTTTTTTCATACCAGCCTAATTCTGTTTCATAACTTAGCATCTCATACTTTGCTTCTTTCTTGGACTCTTTGGAATTCATGACGTAATTTTTATAAGGGAAGTCGCCTTTGGCCGTTTCATGATTAAGCCCCACCATGAGGCTTCCGTTCCCCAGCGGCGACATCACTTCGAGCGAGGCGCTTTTCCCCCCGAAGGATGATTTCCCGATTTCCGCCGAGATATCCGCCTTTGCCGGTCTCTTGGTCACGATATTCACAACGCCCCCGATGAAGGTTCCCCCGAAACGGGCAGGAATATACCCGCGGTATACTTCGATACGCTCCACATTCTTCACCGGAATGGTGGAAATATCCACGGCTGCATCTCCCCCCAGATTGGTCAGGATACCGTCCACGAATACCCCGACCTGGGCCGCCGTGGAGCCGCGCACGGTGACGACCGTATACTGCCCCTTGCCGTTCACTTCGCGCACATGGACGCCGGGAACCATTTTCAGAAAGTCCGCGAGATCTTTTTGCTCCCCTTTAAATTCTTCCGGACGGATGACCGTAACGGTACCGGGTGACAGTTTGGATTCCCAGTCAGGGCGCTTCGCCTCGACGGTGACCCCCGCCATCCGGAAAGCCATATCATCTTCTGCCGGCGCGGCCGGTATCTCCGCCGCCCGGACAGTCATACAGGCAGCCGGCACCCCGATGGCAATCATAACCGCCATCCTCAAAAAATGCAGATTCTTCTCTCTCTTCATCATAAGCTCCTCTCGTACTAAATATCAGCTGCCCTTTCATCCCTAAAGGCAGCCATACTCCCGTCCCTACAGGGTTCTTTATCTACTTTTTTCCATTGCGCTTCATCTCCATTCATTGCCACCGTATTTACTCATAACAAAAAGGCACAACCAAACTGAAATGAGAAAAATTTTTCCCATCTCCCATCCGGCTCATGCCTCGCGAGTCTTTTGATGATGAAATCAAACGGCACCCTGGCTCGGTTCATTGTCTGCCTGCCCCTCTGTGAAAGGACCACAGCAGGCCGACTTCCCTTACAGTTGCGAGACAGCTCCGGCTTTTCACCGGATTCCCCGTTAATAGATTTCGTTTTTTATTTTAATTATTACCTAACTGAATTTTATCATAAAATTTTTATGCCTTCAATTATATTTTTGGTCTTATATGGATTGATTCAACCCCGCCCAATGCTATCCCACTTAATGTTATTCATCCTCTCAGAAGTGTAAAAAGAGTATTCCAACGGAAGCAATACCGTCGAATACTCTTTCTATCATGATGACGTCTTACCGTCCGCTGTCATTCAGAGCGGATGCAAGCATGCTTTGTGAGAAAGATGGGAAGCGGCAATATGACACAAAGCGAAGAATCTATTACGGTGATGACATTTTACCGTCTTACTCATCACGGCAGCACATTCTTCGCTGTCGCTCTGGATGACGTCTGACCGTCTTCCTCACCACGGCAGCAGATTCTTCGCTGTCACTCTGAATGACGCCTGACCGTCTTGCTCATCACTACAGCAGATCCTTCACATTCGCTTCGTCTGTCGCTATTTCATATTTGCTTTTACAGCATCTGTCAGATCAATGCCGCCATAAATGACGTCTCTTGCATTGATGACCATATCCACGCCTTTATCCTTAGCCGCTTTCTCCACAGCCGCCCGGAATTTTGCCTGGATGGGAGCCATGACTTCATTTTCCTTTTGTGCCAGCTGCTGGTTCAGTTTCTGTCCGAGTGCCTGTTTATCCTTATCTGACATATTTTTAGATTGTTCATTGAACTGATTCTGTAATTTCTGCTGTTCAGAAACCACAGTCTTCCCTGCCTGCATAAAAGCCGGCGTGGAAGACAGGACATCCTCCACATTGACATAACCGGACGCTGCGTCAGCCTGCGCCATCATTCCAAGAGAAGCAGCTGCCATCATCATAGAAATAAGAATCTTTTTCATATGTAAACCTCTTTTCCAAAATAAAATACACGTCTCTTTCACTCTTTATTTCTTCCAGAGCTTTTCCATAATTGTCGGATACACCGCATTTAAATGCCCCTGGATCTGGTTCAGGATCGCCACAACGATCGGCGCGTCAAAATGGTCAAGCCCCGCAGGGATGCAGCAGGTCAACAGTACGTTTCCGGCTTCGTCCACACTGTATTTCAGCATACGATACTGGTCATTTAATGCATTCAGCTCTTCACAAACAGTCGCCTTTTTCTCTTTTGTTACAATCGCTGCCGCCACCTGTACCTGGATGATCGTGTAAACACTGTCGTCAAACAAAATCATGAAAGGAAGGTTCTGTCCGGCTACAGGAAGGTTACTGCGGAAAGCCTGGGAATGCACGTCATCCTTAAAATCCTGAATACCGAACCCGCTGATTTTCGCATCTTCCAGATGCTTCTTAAACAAAGCTACCTTTTCAACTCCTACCTTCACTTCCGGCACTGCGGTTTCCGCTTTTACCGTATTCTTATTCTCCGCCATTTTGTACGCTCCATTTCCCTGGTCACGCCAGAACTCAAACAATAATTCTGTGATATCCCTGTACACTTTTTCTTTTTCTTTCAAAGGAAGATTCCAGTCATTTGCCATATGGGCTTTAAAACGCAATAATTTGATTTCTTTCAGCAAATTCAGATATAACTGTTTGCTGACAGGAACAACATTGCCTTTTACCGCTTCCACCCGTTTAATCTCATCCTTTAGTTTGATCATGAATGATCTCTCCAATTTTTAAATACATTTGCTGATTATTTACTATCCTGCCGGCATTTGGGATAAATAAAAATCTGCGGGACAAGCCAGACAGTTACCGAATGTACAAGTATCTACTGCCCCCTATCCTGCAGGTCATTAGAAAATTGAAAACAAGCGGCATCCGACTGGGGTTTCTCACCCTTCACGGCTGTAAAACAGTTCCGGATTTCCACCGGATTCTCCACAAAAGCCTTTCGACTTTGTCTTCTCTCTGAAATTGTTCTAAACAAAGGTTGTTCAGATATTATTATATTATCATAAGGCATATACCATTTGCAAATTATTTTTACTTTTTCTTTTCCTCTTATGATAATTTTATTTTCATTATTTTTTTATCTTGGATGCCAAGGGATGATAAGTCCCTGCCGGGATTCCGACCGCTTTTTGCCTACCGGTAAAGTGTCACCCATGTCAAAACGTCATCCGGAAGGCCAGCAAAGAATCCATTACCATCACACTGAAGCCGGTAAGATGTCATAAAAGTAAATAGATTCTTCGCTCAGTGTCATATTGCTGCTTCCCATCTTTCTCACAAGATATTCTTACCCCTGCTCAGAATGACGGCGGACGGTAAGACGTCATCCGTAGCGTCGGTGAAGGATCTATTACCGTGATGAGGAAGCCGGTAAGGCGTCATCAGAATAATAGATTCTTCACTTAATGTCATGTTGCCGTTTACCTGCTTTCTCACACAGCATTCTTGCCTCCGTTCTAATGACGGGGTACGGAAGTCGTCATAATGACAGAAAACGTTAAGCGTTATAATGACAAGAAACGAAAGACGTCATCCTGAACGCAAGCGAAGGATCTATTACCGTGATGGAGAAAAAGATAAACTGAAAAGGACTGCCTTCCCATACCCGGAAAGGCGGTCCTTTCGTTTCTTCTTATTCAGTTCTCATAGTAAAGCTTTCTTCCATTCCCCTTTCGGAAGC
>ERZ1034913.79-NODE-79-length-97243-cov-82.453719_pt1 | contig 97243 bp, 76 predicted proteins | sample MGYA00520697_ERZ1034913 | MGnify/ENA primary metagenome ERZ1034913 (study PRJEB33766, sample SAMN09781786) | gut metagenome | biome: gut microbiome | host: Homo sapiens | place: Madagascar | study: EMG produced TPA metagenomics assembly of the PRJNA485056 data set...
GATAAAAGCATAAGAAAGAAATAGAGATGATCGAAAAAAGCAAGAATAGATATAAGTAAGTACTTAGTATCAAAATAGTAGTTTTAATAAATGATCTTTATTTAAAACAGAGAAACACAGTTTTTATTATCAGATAGGTAGGTCTATTATTACTTCGCATAATATACATTATGTTTATTTAAGCAATAATTTATACTAGTTTATTACTAAATACTTACTTTAGGCTTAAAATGCTAAATTTCTTGCTTAGAAGCTTTCCTTCTACTAAATAAGCAATCAACTAACAGTTTTATAGGTTCCAATATATTCTGTGTCATAAGACATTGCAATTCTATTTTATCAGTACTAATTTATTACTATTTACTTACTTTAATCATTTCTTCCATAATTTCATCATATTTATCCACAATTGTCTTAGATGATAAATTAGTATAAATTTGGGTGGTTTTAATATTGCTATGCCCTAACAGTTCTTGAACTTCTCTTAATGGAGCTCCGTTTTCTAATAGATGAGTTGCAAATGAATGCCTCAGCATATGAGGAGTAATATTTTTAGTTATTCCAGTCTTTGCCTTAAGATTCAACAATAAATTATTTACATGCTGTCTTTCTAAAACTGAGCCATCTATTTTTTCAAACAAGTAAATCTTAGGTCTATGGCCACATATCTTTTTGAATTCATCTAAATACTTGATGATCCAATTTCTTTCTTCTTTATCTATAGGAACAATCCTTTCTTTCTTACCTTTTCCAAAAATTCTAAAGAATAATGAATTCAAATTAACATTTTCTATTCTTAAATGTGTCATTTCCGAGACACGAAGTCCAGAGCCATACAAACATTCTATAATGCATCTGTCTCTGATTCCATCAATATCAGATGTATCCACAGCATTTATAATCTTTTCTATTTCATCATAGGTCAAAACATCAGGAAGCCTTTTTTCAGCCTTAGGAAGCTTAAATCCGATTAAAGATACATTAATATATCCGTTTAGATTTAAATAACTATAAAAGCCTCTAACAGTGGTTGCCTTTCTAATAATCGAAGTGTTCTTCAATCCTTTCTTTGATAAATATGATATGAAGGATTCCAGGTCTTTTTCAGACAAATCATTTACTTTTTTATCTTTAACTAATTCAAAAAAATCAGACAAATCCTCCTTATAAGACTCCTTTGTCTTTGAAGAATCACCTTTTTCAACAATTAAATATTGAAGATAAGCATCTCCTGCATCCATCAAAGTCATTAATTCTTTTCTCCTTTTTTATTTAAATACAGGGCTTCATCAATGGTTAATTGCTCATCTTTTTTTACTAATGTTTCTTTACCTTTGTCAATACATCCTTCTGCCATGCAACCAATCAATCTGATTGGTTGATCATTATAAAAAACATCAAAAATTTTCAATGCATAAAAACAAATTTCATCATCAGAATCAATGAAATGATCAATTGAAATTCGTCTCGACTTAGTATTAAACGATGCATCCCTTATTTTAATTCCAATGGTCTTAGTAACCTTATTATGGAATCTCAATTGATTTCCTACTTTTTTTGAACAATAGATTAACCTGTTTTTTATCTCTTCATAGTCAGTTGTATCAAAATCAAAAGTAGAATCACATGATGTTGATTTCGGGTCAAATGATGCATAGCTCAATTCATCACTGCCTCCACCATTCGCCTCAAAATAGACCCAATCATACATAGAGCCCAATGCTTTTATAATCTTAATTGATTTGTTATTCGCAAGATCGCCTATTGTATTGACGCCAAGCTCAACTAGTTTTGGAGCAGTTTTCTTACCGATTCCAAACATGTTTTCAATAGGCAATGGCCAAATTTTAGTTTCTAAATCCTTTTTATCTAATAGTAAAGTTAAACCTAATGGCTTTTTATAATCTGATCCCATCTTAGCCATAAATTTATTATGACCTAGCCCAATAGAGCATTTCAACCCTGTTTTTGCCAACAACTGGAATTGAAAATCAAATAGAAATTCATAAATTTCATCTCTGCTTTTGTCTATTAAAACATTAGTGGAATCAACATAACATTCATCAATTGAAGCCATTTCAATCAAAGGAAATGTCTTTTTTACTTCATCAAAAAAGAATTGACTTTGTCTGCTATATTCATGGTAGTCACCTGGAATATTTATTAATTTTGGACACAGACGATACGCCTCTGATATAGGCATACCTGAACGAACACCAAACTTTCTTGCCTCATAATTTGAAGTTGCAATAACCGCTCTGCCTATATTTCCACCAACAGAAAGAGGCTTGTCTTTATACTCTGGATGCCTATTCATTTCCACTTGAGCAAAAAAGGCATTTAAATCAATATGGCATATATATTTCATATCCTCATAATAGCATAAATTTTAACGAATTTCATTAAAACAACAATTTTTAAAAATAAAAGTTGTTTATTAAATAAAGTACTTAAAAAATATAAATTATTCCTTGTTTTTTCTAAATAAACTAACTTGAAGTTTCAATTAAAATTTAACTTAACAACTTTATTTTAAATCTAAGCCTTGCTAAGTTTATTTTTCTCTTTATTTGCCTCACTAAATAGTTCTTTAGCTGCATCCAAACTAGCTTTGCTATTTTCATTTCCACACAATAACATGCCTAGTTGTTTTATTGATTCTCCATTATCGAGTTCCTTTGCGGATGTCACAGTAGTGTCATTTACGACACTCTTTTCTATATAATATGTCTTATCAAAGAAACAAGCCACTTGGGCCAAATGAGTAATACAAATAACTTGAGTATTCATCGATACTTGATACATTTTTAATCCAGCTTTAAAAGCAACATTTCCAGATATACCAGTATCAATTTCATCAAAAATTAATAATTGCGAAGGATCAGCATTTTGCAAAACTACTTTTAATGCTAACATTATTCTAGATCCTTCTCCTCCACTCGCAGCATCTTTTAATGAGGCAAAATCAAATCCTTTGTTAAGTCTAACAACAAAATCTACTACATCGATTCCATCGACATCAAATAAGTCTTTTTGATGAATCTTAATATTAAATCCATTTTCGGCCAAGGATAGTCCAGACATTTCCAAAGATACTTTTTCAGCTAAAATCTTAGAGATTTTCTCTCTTTCTTTTGATAATTCTTTAGCATTTTTAAAACATTCTTCTTTTAATTCAGCAATGTGTTTTTCTTTCTTTTCTTTTTCTTCCGAGAAGCCCTGAAGGCTGTCGTACATATCTTTCATCGCTTTATATTTATCTAAAATTTCTTTAGTTGACTTTCCATATTTTCTTCTGATTTCACCCAAGTCAAAAAGTCTTTGGTTAAGTCTATCAATCTCATCAGCATCGCTATCCATTTGGGCTGAAGCAATTTCATTGATGTTACCATCAATCTCATTGAATTCTTCTTTTATTTCATTTGCCTTATCTGCCAAGGAAGTTCCATCTAAATCATTTAAGCAAATTTTGATTTGATTCTTGATTTCTTCATATGAATTAACTAATCCGCTCAATTGAGATAAAGAATCATTAATCTTTTCCTCATTAGAAAGATCATTAAGTCGCTTCTCGCAGTCTTCAATTTCATTTTCCTTAATATGAAATTTTTCTATCTCCTCAATTTTAAATCTTAAGAATTCAGGATCTTCTTTTTTAGAATCATTAATAAAAGTCTCATAATCTTTTTGAGCTGATTTATAATTCAACAAGCTATTTGAGAATGAATCTTTCTTTTTTTGTATATCCTTCCCACCAAACTTGTCCAATATGTCTAATTGCCCTTTTTGAGTGAATAATGATCTATTAGATCCTTGAGAATGAATGCTTACTAAATCTTCACAAATTCTTTTAACCATAGATTGAGTGGCAGTTTCACCATTTATTTTCCTAGTCACCGCTCCTTTAGCAGTGAATGAAGTCGAAATTATCAATTCATTAGAACCATCTAAGTAATCTTTTAAGTAATCATTACTTTCAACATACTTATCGTCTAAAGAGAAGACACATTCAATAAAGGCTTTCTTCTCAGGATTTCTTATCTTAGAAAGGCTTGCTTTAGCACCACAGCAAACAGATATGGCGTCTATTATTACACTTTTACCGGCACCAGTCTCGCCTATTAAAACTGAAAATCCTTTATCGAATGACAATTGTATATTATCAGCTACAACGAAGTTTTTTATAGTCAATGAATTGAGCATATCTTTTCATCTCCTTATAATGAATATAAGCCTTTTAGGAAGATTTTATATCAATTACAGATAAAATTTGTCTTTTTACCGATTCTATATCCAATTTTAAATCTTCATATAACTTTTTGTTTGTTCCAAACGTGATGAATTCCTTCTTAAAACCAAAGAAAATCACTTCACCTTGAAAACCACTCTTAAACAATTTACTATTCAAAATCTGGCAAGTTCCATCTTCAATCCCATAGGGATCATAGATAAATATCTTCTTATAATTCATCAATTTATCTACATTAAATCCAACCAATAAATCAGTTATCATTCCGATATCAAATTTGTCAAATTCATTTATCAATTCAAAGCCTTTAGGACCTATTCCAAGAATCAATACATCAGATTTTCTTTCTTCAATGATTAAACCAGTCTCCAAAGGTTTATAAAATTTGGAATTATTATCTAAATCAAAAGCTTTTTCTTTAGCAATCCTTACAAATATCGGACCATTGTCATTGAATTCATATCCTTCAACAAAATCTCTGAATTGTTTTCCAAAATAGGGCATATAACACCTGCAATTAGGAATCGAATTAATCATCGATACATCATAAATTCCATGATGAGATGAACCATCGCCACCGTTCAATCCTGCACGTTCTACAATACACAATACAGATGTTTTTTGTCTTGCAATATCTTCGAGAATCTCATCATATGCACGTTGTTGGAATGTCGAATACTCAATTACAATCGGATGTGCCCCTTTTAAACTCAGGCCCCCAGCAAATGTCATCGCGTGTTCTTCAGAGATTCCAACATCAAAGCATCGATTTTGATATTTATTGAATACATTTTGTAAATTTGATCCGACAACCATCGCAGGATCTATAACAACAGCTTTTTTGTCAATTTCAAGCCTTTTATCTATAGAAGAAGCTAACACTTTTGAATATGTAATTGTGTCTGATTTATCCAGAAATTTACCAGAATAGTAATCAAATGGTCCAACACCGTGATAAAGTCCATTTGAATCGTCTAAAGCCGGTTCATAACCTAATCCTTTTCTAGTAAGCATATGAATTACTATCGGACCTCTTTTATTGAGTTTAGCTCTTTTAAAGGCATGATCGACTTTCTTCACGTCATTTCCATCGATAGGGCCGATATAAGAAAATCCAAGATTCTCAAAAATATTAGATCCTAAAAGACTTAATTTAAAAGAATCCTTCATCTTTTTAAGACAAGTATAGATCCATCTTGTAATCTTGCTTTTTCCAAACAAATTATAAAAAAGCTCGGCGCCTCTTCCATAAAACAATGAGTTTCTAATCTTACTAGACCATTTTGCTAAAGCACCTTTAGCCTGTTGAATAGACATTCCGTTATCATTAAAAACGATGATCATCCTGGAATTAGGATCAGCGCCAATATTATTTAATGCTTCGAAAGATAAGCCCGATTCTAAAGCTCCATCCCCAATTATAGCCACAGTAAAACTATTTACATCATTCAATTGTTTTGCCTTTTCCATTCCATAAGCGATGGAAAGAGATGATCCAGAATGACCCGTTGAGACTTTATCAAAGTTGCTTTCATCCTTATCTAAAAAGGGTGCTATTCCACAATCTTCCCTTATATTAGATATATCCCTACCAGTCAAAATTTTATATGTGTAGCTTTGATGTCCTGTATCAAATATCAAATCATCATTCAAGGCATCGAAATTACGCAGCAAAGAGACAGTTATTTCGACCATTCCAAGATTACTAGACAGATGTCCGCCATTTTTTGACACAACATCTATTATTTTATTTCTTAAGTCATGGCAAAGTATCTTGCAATCTTTATAATTCAAATTTTTGACATTAGAAAAACTTGGATTTGATAAAGCTTCCTTTGATTTTTCCTTGTCTTTATTAGCCATTATTCCTCGTCTGATCCTTTGGTCGATGATGAAGAAATCTTATCGACTTTTTCTTTCAATGCATCGAGTCTTTTACCCATCTCAGCCAAGACTTTTTGTCCTTTTTCTCCGATTTTAATTTGCTCATCCAAAGATAAACCATCATCCTGAAGATTAGATAAAATCTGATTTATCTCATTTTCCAATTCTTGATAAGACATTTTTGAATAATCAGTTTTCTTTTCCATATCAATTTCCTTCTTTCACTTTTTCGACTTTGGAAGTGATCTTTCCATCAGCCAATGCTGTCTCAACTATATCCCCTATTTTAACATCTTTAATAGATTTTACTGAATGGCCATTATAAGAAACAAACGCAAATCCTCTTTTCAAGGTTTTATAAACGCTGGTAGCTTCAATCATCGAACTATAATTAAGATATTTTTGATAAGCTTTAGTATAGTCATTTTTTATCAAAGTAATAAGTTGCTTATCATACAAACTTAGATTATTATTAGCATTTAATAAGCTTTGATTCAGCAGAGATTCAAGATTGCTTTTATATTTTGTATATTTTAATTCCATGTTCTTTAGTTTTTCTTTAGGAGCTAAAGAAATTAATTTTCTTTCACATTCACTCAAAAACAGTCTTTCATGGTTTATCAAACTATTTAAATTATCCACCAATGCGTTTTTATATCTTTCATAATCGCTGGACAATTCTTTAATGCTTGGATTTATTAGATTTGCAGCATCCGTAGGTGTTATGGCAGTCATGTCAGCAACTCTATCACATACAGAGACATCAATAGTATGACCGATTGCGGTTATCACAGGACATGGGCTTTTAACAATCATAGCGACAACCTTTTCTTCATCGAAACAAGCCAAATCGCCTTTACTTCCTCCACCTCTGGCAAGAATAATTACGTCAGGTTTAAAAGCAAAAGCTTCTTTAAAAGCTGTACATATAGAATCAGGGGCAGAAGCACCTTGAACAATAGCACCAAATAGTTTCGTTTCCTCGGTTGGATATCTTTTAGACAGTGTGTTCAAAATATCTTTGTATCCGGCAGCTTCGGATGAAGAGATTATCGCGAGTCTTTTTACAAAACGAGGAATAGGTCTTTTCCTTTCTTCATCTAAAAAACCAGCCTTATATAGTCTTTCCAAAAGCTGTTTCTTCTTCAATAAGTTAATACCTTCTTTACTCTTTAACACTTCCAAAGAAGAAATTATCAAAGAAATAGAAGAATTACCTTCATAGAAATTTAAACCAGCCCTAATCCTAATAACATCTCCAACTTGATATTTAACTGTCATCTTAGCTGCAGTGCTAGCCCAGATAATTCCTTGAATCTTTGCCTGCCTCAACGATGAAGTAGTTGAATCTCTAAGACCTAAATAAACATGACCATTTCTAATGTTTTTGCTTTCAATCTCAGCATCCACGTATAGGCCTTTAAATTGAGGCTCATCAAAAGTCTCTTTTAATATTGAACAAAGCTCACCGACAGTAAAGACTCTTATTTGTTCGGGATAATAGTTCACTTATCCTCACCTTCTTTGCCATCATCTTTTATATCAGCATCAGAAGTATTTATGTATTTGCTCTTTTCAGCATCAAAAGGAGCTTTTAATCCACCGAGAGGTTCTTTTTGAACATCGATAGCTTGATTCACTATTTCTTTAATCTCGTTTTCGGAAGGAACTTCCATCTCTTTGACATCCACTTCGACTTTCTCATTGTCTATGACATCACCCAAAGCATTGTGCAACACTTTGTTTAAAACTGCATTTAAATATTTGGTTTCAGCATCATCAACATATTTTCTAGCGATTTCAATAGCTTCATTTATCGATATTTCAAGAGGAACAGCTTTGACCAACACAGTCTCTGAATATGAAACCATAAAAATAGCTTTGCTGATCCATGAGAGACGATCAAAAGACCAATTTATAAGGTATTCATTGACACGATTTTTTATTTCATCTTGATTGAGAAGAGCTTTAGCAAAGACATCTACATAGACAGGATCAATATCTTTAAATTTGCACATAAAAGCTCCACAAAGTATCATCTTTGCATCAAAATCCATATGAAGTGATTCATAGATCAATGCATCATATACACTAAATACAGTCTTCTCTCTGATAGTTCGCCTTGTCATGAACATAATAAAACTCGTCCCCCTTAAAAAAGCTTATATATATTATCACAAACTACTTAATTTTTAGATTGTCTTTCCAGATATTTCAATTCTGAAAGAGATATCAGGCATACAAGCCTTTATTGCGTCTTTAAACTCGACTAATACCTTATTACCAATTTCCATCTCATTTGAATTAGAAGAATAAATCAAAAACACTTTGGCGACAAACGTATTATTTTCTTTTTGCAATGTCACATCATCATCAGAAAATGAGAAGAACATATTGGAATCGGGATTTTTATCTTGTACTTGTCTCAAAGCACATTTTACCAAGTCAATAAAAACAGTAGTCTTTACGAGAACCTTGTTTCTTCCATCATCGCTTACAACCATATACAAACCTAATTTAGAGTTCATACATTAGTTTCCTTATCTAATGCCTTCTTAATAGACAAAGATATACGTTGTCTTTTAACATCGATTTCTAAGACTTCCACTTTGACAACTTGACCGACATGAAGGACATCAGAAGGCTTGGATATTCTTCTATTGGCAATTTCAGAGACATGAACCAAGCCATCCTTATGAACACCCAAATCGACAAAAGCACCGAAATCAGCTATGTTTCTAACAGTTCCTTCCAAAACCATTCCGACCTTCAAATCTTCGATGGAATGCACTGCATTAGATAATTTTGCAGTCTTGAAAATACCTCTGGGATCTCTTCCAGGTTTAGACAATTCCTCGATTACAAGCTTTACAGTATATGGATCGGACCCAACATTTCCAGCAACTTCTATAAATTTGTTTTCATTATTATTCTTAATAAATTCTTGAGCTTTATCAACAGAATCGATTCCATATAATGAAACAATATGTCTAGCGATTTCATATGATTCAGGATGAATTCCTGTGTCATCGAAAGGCTCATTGCCTTTAACCCTTAAGAAACCAGCTGCATTCTTAAATGCAACAGGTCCAAATCCTTTAACCTTATGAAGTTGTTCTCTATTCTTAAAAGGACCATTTGAAGTTCTAAAATCAATTATAGATTGAGCGAGTTTTGATGAGACACCTGAAACATAGGAAAGTAATGAGACGGAAGCGGTGTTTAAATTGACACCGACATAGTTAACACAATCCTCGACAACCTTTCCCAAATTATCTTTCAAACCTTTTTGATCCATATCATGTTGATATTGACCAACACCAGCTGCTTCAGGAGGAATCTTTACCAATTCTGCCAAAGGATCTTCCAATCTTCTAGCTATAGATACTGAAGATCTCAAATTAACATCGTAGTCAGGAAATTCCTTCTCCGCTAACGGTGTAGCAGAATATACTGATGCTCCAGCTTCACTCACAACGATGACTTGAGTATCAAATCCATTGGTCGAAATGACTTCTTTCAAGAAATCAGCCGATTCCCTAGATGCTGTTCCATTTCCTAATGCTATAGCCTGAACTTTATATTTTCTTATCAAATCAGCAATAATTTTTAAGGCCTCATTATACCTTTGACCTTTTCCTAATGTAGGATAAACTACAGAAGTAGCTAAAACATCATTGCTCGAGGATATTACACAAATCTTGCATCCATGAGCATATCCAGGATCAAATCCCATAATTGTTTTTCCCATCAATGGAGGGAATAGCAAAATATCTCTTAGATTCTTTGAAAAGACACTCAAAGCTTCCTCTTTAGCTTTATCCAACAAATCTCCCCAAACATCATTGGTGACAGAAGGAAGAATCAATCTATCAAAGCTATCTTCAACAGCGACTTCAATCAAATGACCATATCTAGAAATCTTAGGTTTCTCATGAGCCAAGATATAAGAGACAATTTCAGTCTTAGACAAAAGCAAGGCCTTCTTCAATACTTTTTCTCTTTCGCCTCTCGATATAGCTAAAACTTGATGGCCTTTGATTGTGGCAACTCCAAGCCTCAATCCGACATAGTTATCATAAGTCAAAACTTCGCTATCTTTAACTTTGGATATTTCGAATATTCCAGATTTATAAGCCAAAGATTTAATGAATTTTCTATATCCTTCGTTGTCGGAAATTCTCTCTGCAAGAATATCCAAAGCACCTTGAATACATTCTTCAACAGTCTTATAGTTCTCACAAATATAGTTCTTAACTACTTCATTTAAGTCACCGACAGGAGAAGTTAAAATAAAGTTCACCAAAGGTTCCAATCCAGCTTTTACAGCTTTAGATCCTCTAGTCTCCCTCTTAGGCTTATAAGGACGATAGATATCCTCCAATTCAGTCAAATTATCGCACGAATCTATTCTAGCTTTAAGCTCAGGAGTAAGTTTTCCAAGACCTTTTATAGTATTTAAAACAGTCTCTTTTCTGTCCGACAACTCGTCAAACTTACTTCCAAGGCTCTCGATTCCACGCAACTGATTTTCATCCAATCCACCAGTTACTTCTCTACGATAACGAGCGACAAAAGGAACGGTAGCTCCTTGACTAAACAAATCTAACGCCGAATCAATTTTAGAAGTTGGAATATTTAATTTTGACGATATATACTCAGATTTTTCCATACTTCCTCCTTATAAATTATTTAACGACAATATTAACAATCTTGTTTGGAACAACGATAGTCTTTACGATTGTCTTTCCTTCAGTAAACTTCTTTACTGTTTCTATTTCGTAGCAAGAATTCTTAAATTCTTCTAATTCTTCCTTAGTAGCGTTTACCTTGAAAGGAATCTTGGCTCTGACCTTACCGTTGACTTCAACAGCATAGATTACTTCGTTTGCTTGGCTCTTAGAGCTATCGGCTTTAGGCCATGCCTCGAAGTCTATCAAATCTTTATGTCCCATTAAGGACCATATCTCTTCACCTAAATGAGGACAAATAGGAGCAATCATCTTTGCCAAACCTTCTAGCATTGAAACAGGAAGTCTTTCAGCACGATAGAACTCGTTAACCAAGACCATCAAACTTGCAATAGCAGTGTTGAAATGTAAGTCTTCAAAATCATGGGTTACCTTTTCTATTGTTTGGTTATAAATGGTATCCAAAGGGGCATAATCATCTTTGGTCCAACGAGAGCGCAATGAATCATCGACATACAATCTATAAATTCTTTCGATGAACTTCCTAGCACCGCTTGGTCCATTAGGATTCCAAGGTAAACCTTGATCCAATGGTCCTTTGAATAATTCGTACAATCTCAAGGCATCAGCACCATATTCATTTATAACTTCATCAGGGGATACTGTGTTTCCTCTGGATTTGCTCATCTTTTCACCATCAGCACCTAAAATAATACCTTGGTGACGGAGTTTTTTGAAAGGTTCAGGGCACTTGAAAATTCCCATATCATAAAGGAATCTGTGCCAGAATCTTGCGTATAACAAATGTAAGACAGCATGTTCTGCCCCACCCACATACAAATCGACAGGTAGCCAATGCTCTAACAATTTAGGATCTCCGATTTCATTTTCATTGGTTGGATCGATATATCTTGCATAGTACCAACAAGATCCTGCCCATTGAGGCATAGTATTAGTCTCTCTATGGCATGGAATTCCATTCCAATCCACATTAAGCCATTCCTTAGCTTTTGATAGAGGAGGCTTGCCGTCTCCAGCCGGAGTATAGTCATCCAATTCAGGCAAGACCAAAGGCAGATCTTTGAAATCTAAGGCATGAATCTTATATTCATCATCATCTTCATGGACTACAGGAATAGGTTCTCCCCAATAACGTTGTCTAGAGAAAATCCAATCACGAAGCTTGTAATTTATCTTAATTCTTCCAGCTTCTTTTTCAACCAACAAATTGCCAATAGCTTCTTTAGCTTCTTTGATCATCATTCCATCAGCCACACCAGAATTAATATGAACACCATCTTCAGTGAATGCAGCCTTAGATATATCGCCACCTTTAACTACTTCGATAATAGGCAAGTTATGTTTCAAAGCGAAAGCATAATCTCTTTCATCATGGGCAGGAACAGCCATGACAGCACCAGACCCATAAGACCCTAAAACATAATCCCCGATATACACAGGAACTTTCTTACCATTCACAGGGTTGATGGCATAGCTTCCTGTAAAGACGCCGGTCTTTTCTTTATTCAAAGATGTTCTTTCCAAATCTGATTTTCTTTGGCATTCATTTATATAGTTTTCAACCGATTCCTTTTGATCTTCGGTAGTTATTTCTTTTACCAAAGGATGTTCGGGTGCTAAGACAACATAAGTACATCCATATAAAGTATCTACTCTAGTGGTAAAAACAGAGAATTTTTTATCAGTATTTTCTATCTTGAAATCCACTTCTGCTCCTTGGCTCTTACCAATCCAGTTTCTTTGCATTTGAATAGTGGAGCTGGGCCAATCCAAATCATCCAATCCAGCTAAAAGCTTGTCACCATAAGCAGTGATTTTCAAGACCCATTGCTTCATAGGAATACGAACGACAGGGTATCCACCTCTCTCGCTCTTTCCATCTATTACTTCCTCATTAGCCAAGACAGTTCCTAAAGCAGGACACCAATTGACTGGTCTTTCACCATAATAAGCCAAATTCTTCTTAAACAATTGAATGAAAATCCATTGGGTAAACTTGTAATATTTAGGATCAGATGTCTTTATTACACGATCCCAATCATATGAAAAACCACAACGCTTTAATTGTCTTATAAAATTATCGATATTAATATCGGTAAAAGGACCTGGATGTTTGTTATTCTTTATAGAATATTGTTCAGCAGGTAATCCAAAAGAATCAAATCCCATCGGATGAAGAACATTGTATCCTTGTGCTCTTTTGAATCTAGAATAAGCATCGGTGGCTGAATAACCTTCTACATGACCAACATGAAGTCCTTGTCCAGAAGGATAAGGAAACATATCCAATACATACATTTTAGGCTTTGAAAAATCTCTTACATCAGTCTTGTAGGACTTATTTTCTTCCCATACCTTTTCCCATTTTTTCTCTATAGAATCACTATCGTACATACTTCACTCCTCCAAAAAACTATATTTTTTGACACAAACATTATTTTACGACATCCATCAATTCTTTTGTAGTTAAACTAGCAAGGTCTTTAAAAACTGAGCAAAATCTATTTGCTATAATTTAAAAATTAAATCAAACAATTTTCCTTTTCCATTCACCATTCTCATCTTTATAGAAAATAATGTCAGTCAAATTATCATTGTCGTATATTTGCCATATGGAATCCATATCCATAGCCCATTGTTCTTCTTTAATATTTTCTCTTTTTTCAAATATGAGGTGACCTTCAACAGAGTCTTTTAATTCCCCTACAAATTCATCAGTTTCGTAGAGAAATACGATGTACATATCTTGACCTTTTAAAGTCTTGAATTCCATCAAACCCTTTAAAACAGGATTAGATATCGATAATCCTGTTTCTTCTTTTACTTCTCTGATTACAGACTGAACAAGGTTCTCGCCTTTTTCAACATGACCACCGGGCAATGTCCAACCAGGCCAGTCATGTTTTGTACGCATTTGAAGCAAGACTCTGCCATCCTTGTCTTTGACAAGGCACATATTAGTCAATTCAGCTTTTAATGTTCTATCCATAACTTATATAAAATTTCCAATCACTTAATAATATCATTTAAAGCAAATATTATTATTAATTCAGTGTGTTTTGAACACGCTATCTTATAAATTCAAGAAAAGATATCCTTTAGTTCAATCTCTTTAAATTCACCTTCTTTCAAATCATGAGGCAAAACTAAAGCACCTATTTGAATTCTTTTCAAATCAGTTATTTGATTATCGATTTTTTCAATCATCCTTTTGACTTGATGGAACTTACCTTCGCAAATAGTTAATTCCAAATGATTTGAATCTATTTTCTTTATCCTTTTAGCCTTGGTCTTATATGGTTTATCATTGCCATCCAATAAAGTCATCTCATTCATCAGCTCAGTCTCGTCTTTAATAGAAAATTGTGTTGTCACTAAATAAGTCTTATCGACTTCCTTATTGGGAGAGATGATGTTATGCAATAAAACTCCATCATTTGTGACCAATAAAAGACCAGTAGTATCTTGATCTAATCTTCCGGCGACATTAAGACCTAATCTTCTATATTTAAGTGGAAACAAATTCAAAACAGATGGATAGACTTCATCCACATTCGATGACAAATAACCTTTAGGCTTGTTTAACATCAATAAGACCTTTTCTTTATAAAATACAGGATCATCGAAAAAAGTTACGACATCATTATTAGGATCAATATCATAGCTAGAATCTCTAATTATTTGACCATTGACAGTCACAGCTTCCTTCTTCAAATAAGATTTTATTTCTTTTCTTGAAGCATATCCCAAATTCGATAAGAATTTATCTAAACGCATATATCTATTAGCCATCCTTTAAGACTGATTCTATTCTAACAAATAAGTATTTATTTTGAATTTGTTTAGAGCTAGGAAAGGATGGATACTAAGATTTATAAAAAAAATCCAGTCAATTTAGACTGGATTCAATCCATGAAGATTAAAAATCAAAGTTTAGAAGCTTTATCAGGAGCAGAATAATTATCACCGTCTTTAGTAACATCTATAATCAATTTCAACGTGAAAGAAGCCTTTCCGTCACCATAATTGTCAAATTTAGAAGTGTAACTTCCTGATAAATTTAATACCAATGATTTGAACTTCTCATTTTCTATCAAATAATCCATATTAATTTCAGTCAATATTATGGAATCCTTTTGATAAGAACCCATCAATTTAATGTCTTTAGACAATGTAGGATCTATAACTGAAGAATCATTCAACATATCGAAAATAATAGGGACAGCTTTGTTATTCAAGGGCATCGAATAAGTAGTAACTCCACTCTTTGTTGATGTTTGAATAAAGGAAACATAATCTTTGGAGTAAATTGAATCATCGGGTAAATAGAAGAAATAATCCGATTTCTTGGCAGTCACTTTTGTAACTGGATTGGTTCCAAAGAGCTTCTTCCACACATAATGGGCCTGTCCATCACTAGTAACGCCCCTAGCATAAGAAAAATCCTTTATGTTTGAATCATCTTTGCCATAGTTATCAGCAAATGTAGAATCAAATTCAGCATTGTTATCGAAGAAATTCACCCCATCCTTGATATTCCTTTTGGCTTTTCCCTTGATAGTTGACTTGAACTTATTTCCACCTTCATATTCTACATTCGTTTCAACTCTAAAGTCATGAGCTGAATTAGTTAAACTCTTATAAGCCGATTGGGCACCTTTAATGATGTTCAGTTTTTCATTTATCTGCTCATTATTAACGATGAATCCATCGATTACAGGTTCTTCCAAGGTCAATGGCTGATTCATCGATTTCATTTGAATGGTATATAGGAATTGAAGGACTTGACCAGAAACAGATACTGAAAATTGATAGGTGTATTTATCAAAAATTCCATCCTTGAAATCCAAATACAAATGATAGTCAGGAATTGTCTCAGGCAATTGCCCAACAAACATTTTTATAATTGGATTGTTTATCAATCCCAATATTGATTTGACAGTATTAGAAGCAGATTCCTTAGTAGTCAATTCAAATCTCTTACCATCACCTGTTACAGTCTTAATATCATCTTCTCCGTATTCAAATACGGCTTTGGCATAAATTGAATAATCATATTTAAAAGATGCATCTACTTGTTTTTCTTCATATTTGTTGACTTTACCATCCTCATTTTGATTGATGGTAACAAAATCAGTTCCCTTTCTAATTTGATGCTCTGTACCATCTATTAGCAAACCCTTAGATGAAACACGTTTAGCTAAATAATTGACATCTCCGGTTTTAGAATACTTCACATTTCCTTCTCTAAGTCCTTGAGCCAATGTTTTGTTTCCTGAAGTAGTAACTGTAATATGAAGATTTTCGTCATATTCAAAACTATCGGCGTCCCACAATGATTGACGCTGCTTTAAAAATGCTTCTTTAGCTGACAACCATTTGGCATACAAGGTAGTATTGCTATTTATTGTCAAAGGAAAGCCATCAACAGGTTGGGTTAAACCACTATCTAAATACCAACCATCAAAAATATATTCAGCCTTGGTAGGAGTTGCAGGTTTTTCAATGGTAGATCCTTTGACAACTTCTTGGGAATTAACTGAAGATCCACCATTAGTTTCAAAATTTACTGTACACTTTTCATCAGCTTTTTGTGTCTGATTTGGTTTGGCTGTGGAACCAGTATTATCGTTTCCACCGCAACTAGTCACTGATAACAAACTCAAACAGGATAACAAAGTCAATAACGACAAACCAATCTTGTTCTTTTTCATAACTATTCTTTATAAAAGTTTTAACCATTGTTGAATGATTCAACATATCAAATATAAATAAGTCAAAGCTTTAATAAGAATTCCTTCCATTTTTTCTTATCTTTAATAATATAATTTACCCCCCCCCGAAAATGTCAATAAAAATCTTAAAATAACTTTAAGACAAAAAAAGTTTGGCCTTACAGCCAAACTATTAATTTCATATTGGGGCGGATAGCGAGGTTCGAACTCGTGCATGCCGGATTCACAGTCCGGAGTGTTAAACCGCTTCACCATATCCGCCATTACTCACACCTATTCTACCGAACGATGTGCGGAACGGTAATTAGATTAAACTAATTAGACCGATTAGTCAATAGACTTACGGTTGTAGAATTCGACGATAAGAGCCTCATCGATTTCAGGAGTTAACTCACTTCTCTCAGGGAGACGAGTAAGCTTTCCTTCAAGCTTGGTCTTATCAAATTCGACATAAGGAACACGTGTAGTAGCCTTCTCCAAAGCTTCCTTAACAATCTTTAAGCTCTTGGAAGAATCTTTCAAGGTGACTACTTCTCCTACTTGGGTAAGGTAAGAAGGAATATCCACCTTCTTGCCATTGACCAATACGTGTCCGTGATTGACCAATTGTCTAGCTTGACGACGAGTGGTAGCAAAGCCTAATCTGTAGACGATGTTGTCCAAACGTTGCTCACAAACTTGCATAAATGCGAGTCCGGTGATGCCCTTAGACTTCTTGGCGATACCAAAGTATCTACGGAATTGACGCTCAGAGATACCATAGGTAAAACGAAGCTTTTGCTTTTCAAGAAGCTGTCTTCCGTATTCTGAAGGCTTCTTCTTACGGTCTTGACCGTGTTGACCAGGTCCATAAGGACGCTTGGCAAGTTCTTCTCCTGTTCCGAGAATGGAGTAACCGAGATGTCTGGAAACCTTCCAGACAGGTCCTGTGTAACGTGACATATTTAATTTGTCCTTTCTAAAGCTGTTAGACAAGGCGATGCTTCCCCATCCCCGGATGAATGATGTTCCCCTTTTTGGCAAAAGGATACTTTTTTGATCAATCATCAGGCGAGATGATAAACATCGTGCCAACAAGCCTAGGAAGTATATACTCTAGGTGCACTTTTTTCAAGTGTTTTTTCAATCTTTTTGATTTTTTTATTAGAAAGGAAGTGCAGAATTATCTTTCTTCAATACTGCAGTTCCTTTAACTCGTCCATTACTTCTTTAACAGTCTTGTAATCGGATGTGTACTTAGCAGAGCTGACAACTATTTCGTAATTAGAAAATTATTCCCTAAAATTTATGAACACATATTGTCACAAAAAAAAGGCGGGCTTTTATAAGCCCGTCCTCAATTACTTATTTACTTTCCTTCTATACTTATCTGCCCATCCTTCAAAACAAGTTTAGCTTCCTTAATAACTTTTCCTTCTAACATTGCAATAGCTAAAGGTGTTTCAATCTTATCCTGAATATATCTTCTAATAGGACGAGCACCATAGCTTGGGGTATAAGAATCTTTATGTATCTTCTTGACTACTTCATCATCATAAGTCAACTCGATAGGTCCTTGTTCTCTATTGCTCAATCTATTCTTAAGTATATTAAGAAACTTTTCTACTATCTTATCTATGACATCATCAGTCAAACTATTGAACATAACCGTTTCATCAATTCTATTTAGGAATTCAGGACGGAATGTGCTCTTGAGTAATTCAGTTACTTTTGCTTTATTCTCAGGAGTATTTCCTTCTAGCAAGTATTGGCTTCCAAGGTTTGAAGTCATTATGATGACCGTATTTCTAAAATCGACAGTTCTTCCTTTTCCATCTGTCAATCTTCCATCATCCAAGACTTGAAGAAGAATATTGAATACATCCGGGTGAGCTTTTTCTATTTCATCTAATAGAATAACTGAATATGGCTTACGTCTTACAGCCTCAGTCAACTGACCACCTTCCTCATATCCAACATAGCCAGGAGCAGCTCCAATCAATCTAGAGACCGAGTATTTTTCCATGTACTCGCTCATATCGATTCTGATCATCTGACCTTCGCCATCGAACAAATCATCAGCCAAAGCTTTAGCAACTTCAGTTTTTCCTACACCTGTGGGGCCTAAAAACAAGAAGCTACCCAAAGGTCTATTGTTATCTTGAATTCCGGCTCTACTTCTCAAAATGCAATCGTAAATCTTTTGTATAGCTTCATCTTGACCTATGACACGATCTTCCAATTCCTTCTTCAATCCTAAAACTTTTTGTTCGTCGGATTTATTCATTCTATCAACAGGAATCCCAGTCCATTGACTGACAACTTGGGCGATGGATTCCTCTGTGACAACATCAGAGAATCCTTCTTTTGCAGTCTTATCCTTAGCCGTAGCTAATTTCTTCTTCAATTCAGGGATAAGGCCATTTTGAATTTTAGCGGCAGTTTCATAATCAGCATTCTGCATTGCTCTTTCCAAATCCAAATTTGCTTTATCAAGTTGTTTTTGGGCATCTTTTGCGGTATCTAGTTGCTTCTTCTCATTCTGCCACTTTAATGTTAAAGAATCTCTTTGACTTGAAAGTTCCGCTATCTCTTTAGTCATATCGGCTAATCTCTTCTTTGCAGATTCGGAATCATCATTCTTCAAAGAGACCTTTTCTATTTGAAGCTGAAGTATTTTTCTATTTACTTCATCCAAATCCTCAGGCATAGAATCTATTTGCATTCTAGTTCTAGCACAGGCTTCATCGACCAAGTCGATAGCTTTATCAGGCAAAAATCTATCTGTAATATACCTATTAGATAAGGTTACGGCAGAGATAAGAGCATCATCAGTTATTTGAACACCATGATGACTTTCATAAGCATTCTTTAAGCCTCTCAATATTGCGATAGTATCTGGAATGGTAGGTTCATCTACCATTACAAGCTGCATACGTCTAGCAAATGCAGGATCCTTTTCAATGTACTTTCTATATTCATTCAATGTCGTAGCACCAATACAATGCAATTCACCTCTAGCCAAAGCAGGCTTTAAAATGTTTGCTGCATCCATCGAGCCTTCACCAGTTGCACCAGCACCGATTAGTGTATGAATTTCATCGATAAAAAGTATGATCTTTCCATTGCTCTTAGAGACTTCCTTCATTACAGCTTTCAATCTATCTTCAAACTGACCTCTATATTGAGCACCGGCAATTAAGGATCCGACATCCAAACTCCAAATAGTCTTATCCTTCAATGATTCAGGAACATCACCCTTGAATATTCTCCACGCCAATCCTTCAACAATAGCCGTCTTTCCTACGCCAGGATCACCGACAAGAATAGGGTTATTTTTAGTCTTTCTAGCTAGAATAGTCATAACCCTTCTGATTTCATCATCTCTTCCTATGACAGGATCTATTTTTCCATTAGCCACTTCGCTCACCAAATCTTTTCCATATTTAGACAATGCTTCATATGTATCTTCAGGAGTGTCTGATGTAACCCTAGAAGATCCTCTTATTGAACGAATAGCCTTTTCAAAACTTTTTCTATCATAAGAAGGAATATTGGATAAATTTCTCACAATTGAAGAATTGATATCGAATTGAGAAAGCAATAGATGTTCTACTGAAAGATATTCATCATCGAACGATTTCTCGATATCTCTAGCTTTTTCAATCATCTTTTCAAGATCGGATGAAAATCCAATATCAGATCCACCCTGGACCTTATTCACGCTGTTCATGAAGGAATCGATCATTTGACTTACCTGTTTAGGATCTATATCGAGTTTCTCCAAAATTCTCACATAGAAAGAATCAGGTTGATCAAACAAAGCCCTTAGGACATGGACAACACCAACTTCAGGAGCTTGATATTTGCTAGCAAGTTGCTTAGCTAGTGTCAAAGCCTCAATTGTCTTCTTTGTATATTGATTAGATGTATCAGCCATAAAGCACCTCCTCTGAGGTCTTTTCTCAACCTCGCAAGTATCATTTTATCTAGAAAATTAGCAATGTCAAGTAGAGAGTGCTAATTTTGATAAAACTTATTTCAAACCCACTTTAGTGTTTTATAATTCCACATATGAACCCATTAACTATTACATTAATTTCTATCTTTTCAGTAATATTTGGAATATTACTAATCTCTTCTATCTGTTCTTATATAGGTTATATGGCTATTTGGAATGCTAGAACTTATGAAATCAACAATCCTGTAAAAATTCAGTTTGAGGATATTGAAGAATGGACTACTAGAATCCCTCTTTCTTTCAAAATCAAAAAGAAATTGCCGGATTTTGATAAAGAAGTGAGAGGGTTCATCTATTCACCAAAAGATAATTCCATAAAGAAGAAACCGATTGTAATAATGTCAGCAGGCTATGGGAGAACGCACCTTTCTTATTTGTTAGATATAGGCATTCTAACTAATGATGGATTTGAAGTCTTCGCTTTCGATCAATTCGGTACTGGAATGTCTGGTGGGAGTAAGCAAAGAGGCATTCATTTTGGACGTATCACCTTGGATAGTGTGCTCAATTCAATAAAAGAATCAAAAATATTTAAAGGAAGACCTTTATACCTTTATGGGCATTCATGGGGTGGATATAGTGTCTTGTCAGTATTAGGAAAGCATAAAGAAATTAGCAAGGTAATAGCAAGGAGTCCAGCAGGCAAGCCTGTTCTTTCCACCTATGTCCTCGGTCAATCCATATTAGGAAAATTCTTAACTAGCTTCTTATATATTGTCGGTATACCAATGATATTTCTATTTCAAGGTCCATCTGCCTTTGTCAGTGCTGCAAATCAGGTCAAGAAAAACAAGAATACAAAAATATTGATTACTTCATGTAAAGAAGATCCAACAGTTTTAACAATAGCCTCTCCAATACCAAAATTAATAAAGAATTCCCAGGAAAACGTCGAATTCTACATAAGAAATGATTTAAATATCCATAATGACTTGTTAACTAAAGAAGGATACGATTACTTCAAAGAAAAACAAGCTGAATTTAATTCAATAATGAATACAGTTGATTCCTCATATGAAGAAAGAATGAATGATTTCCTTTCAACTTTGAATAGAACCAAGATTACTTCAGATTCAAATGAGAAAGAAAAAATATTAAGCTTCTTAAATAAATAAAAAATTGTTATAATTATTTCGTAAAGAAAAGGAAATGTAATTATGAAAAAATTATTAAAAGCAGGTTTGATTTCATTGTTGATGGTAGGAAGTCTTGCAAGTTGTACAGATGGAGTTAGCGGAACAACAGTTGCAACCGGACAAGGTTCAACCACACCTTCTGCAACGCCAACCCAGCCAAAAGAAGATGGCAAAATGACTGTTGAAGAAGCTAAAGCATATGCAGATACTCATTATTCACAAGACAAGGTAGCAGAGAAATACAATCAAGGCGAAGCTGTAATAAATTATGACCTCAAAAAATGTGAGGGTCTTATATTGACTCAGCTCGGCCTAAAAGTTGGGGCGGATTCCACAACACAAAAATTAAAAGAAGAAGATTTAGTCGTTTTGACATCCAAAGACATTGATTCTATGGCAAAAGCTATTGATTCATATGAAGGTAAAGATAAGGCTGAATTAAGTTTTTCAATGACTGAGAATATTATGAAAATCGAATTCGATTTTCCAGCCTCAATGCTTACAGCTGCATTAGAAGCATTATTGACAGGGATTCAGAACAGCGGTGGTGCAGGAACAGGGGATACTGATACCCCAGTTATTACATTTGAAGACTTCGTAGGAAGTGGTGCAGGGATGTCAGGATACATAACTGTCAACGAATTAGGTTTAACAAGCGGAGTTGATGCCACCATCGATTACACCTTAACCTTCAATTATGCCTATGAATCTACACTTCCAAATGGAACAACAACAAATACAAAAGTTCCTGATACAGAGTCGATTAAAGGTGATGCCACTGCAACAATCACTTATTCAATGGGCGAGACAACAAAAGAAGCTTAATTGTTATTGTTTTTGAATAAAAAAAGGATTGGAATTAAATTTCCAATCCTTTTTACGTTAGATTTATAATTCGTATTTTTTACTTCATGATGAAATTAATAATTTAACATTATTTCAAAATGATAGCAGCATTATTCTTCTTTCCACGTTTTAAGAAGAAAACTTTTCCATCTAAAGCGTTAGATCCATCTAATATCATATTTGGATCGACCACCTTTTCTCCATTCAAACTTACAGCATTTCCTTTTAAGAATTCCCTAGCCTCACGCTTAGAAGAAGCTAATTTTGTAGCTATCAAAGCATCGACTAAATTCATACCAGGCTCAACTTCAATAGCATCTAAAGAACTAGCTAAGTCCAACAAGGACTGCTCTTTAAGATTCTTGAAATCACCACTAAAGATAGCTTCAGTCATCTTCACGCACTCATCGGCAGCTTCTTTTCCATGTACGAGAGAAGTGACCGAATAGGCCAAAGTTTTTTGACCCATTCTCTTTTCTGGAGCTTGCATGTGTTCAGCAACAATAGCATCGAGTTCTTCCAAAGGGCGATCATCAAAAATATAGAGATATCTTCCGACATCGTTATCAGCTACATTGATGAAGTATTGATAGATGTTGAAAGGAGAAGTCATAGAAGGATCGAGGAACAAAGCACCTTTTTCGCTCTTTCCAAACTTCTTTCCGTTAGAATCACAAATCAATTTGACAGAGAAGACCTGGCAAGGGCATTTCTCCCCTTCCTTCTTTTTAACAAAATCCAATGCAGTAGTTAGATTACCCCATTGATCACCACCACCGATTTGCATTACGCAACCATATTTTGATCTCAAATTCCAGAAATCACCAGCTTGAAGGATCATATATGAGAATTCTGTATATGAAATTCCAACTTCCAAACGAGATTTGACTATTTCTTTTGCCAACATATAGTTGATAGGCATCATTTTTCCAAAATCACGTAAGTAAGTGAGAACGTTTGTAGTTGACCACCAATCATAATTATTGACACAAATACCTTTGTTAGGATCAGAGAAGTCCAAATATTTTGAAAGCTGTTTTTTCAAGCACTGAACATTGTAGTTTACTTGTTCGGGTTCCAAAAAGCTTCTCTCGGATTTCTTTCCCGAAGGGTCTCCAATCATACCAGTTGCACCGCCGACGACAGCAATGATTCTATGACCAGCTTTTTGAAGCTTGGACAAAATATGAATCATGATGAAGTTTCCTAATTGCATCGACTTATTTGAAGGATCAAATCCACAATAGATTGTTTGTGGAGTCTTGAGCAATTCTCTAATCTTTTCTTTATCTGAATAACTATCCAATAATCCACGTTTGTTCAAATCATCAAAAATATCTATCATAAATTTTCTCCTTTATTCTTTTAAATAAATAGCATACATATTTTATGCTTCTTTTATTTATGTTCAAGTCTAAGAAGGTTGAAACAAATAATCTTTCAAATAAACAACATATGTTTTTTCTATTTTTCTCTTTCCGAGCAAACAAAAATGAACTGTCTTTTCGATTTTAAACTCTACCAACCCATCTTTTAAATAATATTCGCTTATAAACATATCCTTATTCAAATCAACATTATTTATATTTTCTCCACTTCTTATATGATTTTGAATTTTATAGTAGCTTTGAAAGAAATCTAATTCCAAATAATTGATTTGCATACCATCGATAGAAGCTAGAAAAGAAAAAACAATCAAGAAAGAATACAAAAGAAATAAAGCTTTGCTTTTCATTGTTTGAATATAAAAATGGCTACAAAGACTAAAATCATCTCTATTAATAAGAAAGCCAATCCTAAATATCCGAGTTCTTTTCTGGATTTGACCTCCTTATCTTTAGTCTTTTTCTGAATAATGCTGCCAATGATCGTCAAGTTCTTCTCATTTCTATTTTCTTTTACCAAATCAAAACAATCCTTGTATTTGGAATTATTAATAAACCCTGTCCCATCTTCCAAATAGTTATTTATCACATCCAAAACTTGGGAATCTAATGATTCAGTCGCTTCGGCTAAAGATGATCCACATTCAAGTTTAGATCCTATAATTTTCAACGCTTCTTTGATTTGCACATCGCTTATAGAGCCTTTCCCTTTTTCTTTCTTATCGAAGTACCAATAACCTAAAAGCCCGAAGAATAAAAATATAGAGAAAATTCCCAATACCAAAAAATTGGAGCATTCGAAATATAGCTTCAAAACAACTATCAATAGCAATCCCATCACTAATAAAGATAATGAAGAATATTTCAATACTTTGTTTTTGTTTTTAAGATTCAAATTATTGTATTTCATTTTACAAGTCTCCTTTTCTTTTCATGGAGGTTACTCCCATACAACTCAACTATCTCAAAAAATATAATTGATATCAGTTCCAAAATTAAACCTAGCCATTCAACATTAGAAAGAGTTTCATTGATCAATGTTATTACAGGGAAAAACATCAAAGGTATCGATATACACAAAGACATTATCAATCCTGTACTACGCATATCTTCTGTAGTTTTAAAGGTTTGTTCTTTTTGATTCTCGATATCGATTAACTTGGTTATATTTAATCTTATTCCATCATTATTTTTATTGTTGTGGCATTCGATCATGTCTTTAGTAATTTCACCTATTTCCTTATAAGAAATCAACGAATCAAATTCTTTATTTATTATGGTTTGATAAATCAAACTAGAAGACGGACATTCTTTGCCAAACTCCTTAATAGCATCATCGATATCATCTGCCTTAGATAATATCAAGCCAAATCTTATTGCTACTGAGCAATCAATCATATTATCTTTACTGCTATCCATTTTCTTTAGTCTATAAAAGCCCATAGAGATTGATGTAACTATTGAAATAGTTAGAAACAATAAAAACATCGCTATTGAATTGTCGAAGACAAAAAGAGAAAAGCTGACTATTAATCCACACAACAAATCTTTCCAACAACACTTGATAAGCCTAATCAGTTTTTTTTCATTTTTATTCATAGTTTAATCCTTTCCCACCCATAAACGTTGAGTGAAACTATAAAAAGCTTCTTCTTTTATAAAAGAAAAATAATCTATCTTTATCTCTTTATTTTCAAATACATTAAAGAAGAAAGAATACTTATATCCATCTTTTAAATCAGAAATGTAATTATTCATAAGTAACTCAAATCTATTGTGATGAATTTCAAAAGATTGATTACTCTTATTGAAATCCAAGGATTCAATAAAGCATTTTTCACCTATTGATTTGAGATTTAAATTTATTCTTTTATATTCGTATTCGTTATTTCTAATATTGTATATAGTCATAAAAGATAATAAATATATACAAGAAGAAACAAAGACAAAAAACTTACTTTTCATATAAATTAAACCTTCCTTCTATTCCAAACAAAGTATATGGTTTAAATATAAAATCAGCTTCTATGTCGATTATTCCTTCAATAAATAACTTGCCTGGTGCGTCTCTTATCGATTCTTTGAATTTGATTGAAGAATCAAAATCAAAGTTGCTATCATCTTGTTTTATTATATCGAGTACAACTCCGCCTTTACTCATATCAAATCTACCACCTTCAACTTTATTATTTGAAATTCCTAATAAAACATATTTATTACTCCAAGCATCAATGAATCTATCATTTACTTTATAATTCAAATAGAACAAACTATCATTAATATCTAGACAATAATCATTTGAAAAAGATAATGCCAATTTTTCCTTGATTATGGGTTTATCATCATTGCTAAGCAAGTCATTTTCATAGAATCCTTCACTACCGATTGAAATCAACGGATTCAATATATATTTAATTCTACCGGCTAATGAATCTATATGAAAGTTAATACTCGAATCTTGAAATTTCCATTTTTGAATCGTTATTTCAATCCATTCATTTGCTTTTAATTCTACAGAATTCATCTCACTAAAAATCAAATTTGAATCTAAAGTGGTCTTAACACTCAATAAAACACCATCAATATTCCGTGTAGCATCGAAAAAGATTCTATTTTGTGGAATAGGATTGACTTCTATCAATCCCAAAGAGACAAATAACAATATTATTTTTCTCATAAAAAAGCCTCCAATCAATATGATTATTGGAGGTGGATAATAATGAGTGAATTCAATTAAAAATTCAATAAATCTACTAGAATCGAATCTAATACATATAATTTTTCAGGTTTAACCTTTACAGTCTTATCTTGTATTATAAATTCATCTTTTAGTAAGTCGATCTTATCTTTATAAGCTACTAAAAAATCCTTACCAAATCTTTTCTTAAACTCATCGAGTTTAAATCCTCTGGTCAATCTAAGATTTAACATTAAAAAGTCAAATTCAAGATCATGGTTGTCTTCTTTCTCTTCTTTCCAATAATATTGACCATTCAAATACTTTTCTATAGATCTAGTCCTTGTTATTCTAGTGTTATCTTCAAAAGATGTAGCACCCATTCCAATGGCACCGTAAGGGTTGGATAACCAATAACAAAGATTATGCTTGCTTTCGTATGATGGCTTTGCAAAATTACTAATCTCATATCTATAAAGACCAAACTTTTCTAGCCTTTTTACTATATGTTCATAATAATCAGCCAACAAATCACCATCCGGTTCATTTTTGTGTTTGATTGCAAATATGGTGTTCGGTTCTATTTGCAATGAATAAAAAGAAACATGTGGGATATTCAATGCGATAACATTATCGATATCGTTATCGATATCATCTATTTTTTGACCTTCAAAACCATAGATAAAATCTAAGCTGACATTATCAATTCCATTGCTTTGAAGAATTTTAACACTCCTTATAACATCAATAAACCTATGTGTTCTTCCTAAATCTTTTAAAAGATTGTCATCTGTGCTTTGAGCACCTAAACTAACTCTATTTATTCCACATTCCTTAATTAATTTAGCAAAAGAATCATCTACATCTTCCGGATTGCATTCAATTGTAAATTCTTTAGGTTGACCATGTCTTAAGACAAGTTCATTCAAAAGATATTTCAATTCTTCTCTTTGAATACATGAAGGTGTACCACCACCCAAATAAATAGTATCAAAACTCAATCCGGCATATCTTTTGTCTTCTTCTAAAAGGGCAGTAGTATATTTCTTAGAAAAGCCAGTACTCAACAATACTTTGGGAAAATCGCAATACGCACAAAAATGTCTACAGAAAGGAATATGAACATATAAGCTTTTTGGCTTATCCATCATTTAGAATTCCTTACTATCAAATTCGACAAGCTGAAGAATTATATAAGGCAATTCCTTGTCGTCAAAGATTATATTCTTATCTGTTTCAAGCTTCTCCAAGTAATCTAAAGCTTTCTTTACTTTCTCATCTTCCATATCTTTTTTAGGGTCACCAATTTGCTGCTTCACACTTGTCACAATCATGTTATTAACTTCTTTTTCTGCGATTTCTTGAACAGTTTCTTTTTTTCCTTTATCTCTGTTTCTAATAGATGGCACAAGAAAATAAACACAAGCAACTACTAAAACGATTACAAAGACAACGCACAATATAACAATTAAAGCTGAATCCATAGATTAAATCACTCCTTTAGGAATCGGTGAATAGATGAACTTCTTGGCAGTTTTGCTCTTTTTATAGAATCCGAGATTAGCCAATAAATCCATCGAAGTTCTAGCAGTCTCATAAGCGACATTTTCGATTATTTTAAATTGACTTATCGTATAAAAGCTGCCTATAGTTCTATGGGTTACATAGAAATGAGCAGTAGCCCATTTCAAAACCGGATGCTTTTCCATAAGTTTAACAATCTCATCATTCAATGGAGAATTGCTATTTTCACTTTCTTTAGGATATTTACCAGTAGAATAAGAAGAAACACTAGCCATAGTAATGTTATTTTCACCCATGTGATAAACTTCATCATCATTGAAATTCTCAGCTTTAGGAGCCATGGAATCATATTTGTTATATCCGATCGAGCCTTCCTTAATCAAGAAACTAGAAGAATTGACATTCTTCAAATTTTCTTCTTCAGCAATTTTATCTGAGACATCATTTTCTTCAATATCATTCAAGCTTCTTTCAATATTGTTTAGATTCATATCAAGCAAATCTAAGCTAGAGATAGCAAAATAAGTCAAATCACCAGTCTTCAATGAAAGCTTAGCTCTATCTAACATATTTCCACCAAAAGAAAAGTACAGGCTTTCCGTTGGAAACCATTGGCCGGAATTTGGAAATATAGTCGAAGATAAATAACACTTGGTCAACAAACTTCCAGTCTCTTGATTGAAATAAGAGCATGGGCATAAGTAAGTATACTGATATAAGAAAGCTATAACCTTCAAGATAAATGAAATAGATTCATTACCATTTAAAAAAATTAATAAATCATTCAATTCACCTTGAAGCAAATCTTTATTTGAAAGGAAATCATTGCCTATCTCATCTATATTTCTATATTGAAGCCTAGTCTGATCTAAATTTCCTAATAAACAATTGTTTATATTATTCAAAAGATTAGAATAATCTAAGGAGCATATATTATTTACTCCTTCGGACATCTTCAAATAATTATTTAATATTTTTAGCTTAGGTTCATCTGAATTATACTGACCATTTACAATGGAAGAGATGTCGATGTTAGAAAGTCCAAGTCTATAATTATCGCTAATCCATCTCAATCCAAGTTTTAATGATTCATTGTTAAATTTCTTCTGGCCTTTCTTTGATAGTCCAGAAAACTTAGCGCATATCAAAAAGAACTTTCTTTCCAATGAAGAAACTTTATTCAACACCAATCTATTCAATGTTATATAGTAAGGATTCTTCTCGGGAGTTTTTATTGCTAAATCATATCTAAATAATGAGCGGTATTCCTTAACCTTCTCCCACGTAGGAGTAATATCAGGCAAATTAAAACGTGCCTTGAGTTCATCAAGGGACAAATATTCTTTGTCACTAAAAATACTGGCACGTTTCAATTCTTCATACATGTTTAAATCCTCTACATTCCATTAACTAACTACTATTTTACTACTAATTTTAAATTTGTGTGTGTAACTTAGATAAACCGAGAAATTACTTCTTAACATCTGTAGGATCGACTGAAAGAACAGCGATAAAGGCTTCCTGAGGAACATAAACCTTACCGAATTCCTTCATTCGCTTCTTTCCTTCTTTTTGTTTTTCCAAAAGCTTCTTCTTTCTTGAGATATCGCCACCATAACATTTTGCGAGAACATCTTTTCTAACAGCCTTGATATCGCTTCTGGCGATGACTTTAGAATCTATAGCAGCTTGGACTGGAATTTCAAATTGCTGACGAGGAATGACATCCTTCAACTTGTCGACTATAGCTCGAGCCTTAGGATATGCTGTATCCCTAAACACAACCGTCGTCAAAGCATCTATTTTTTCGTTGTTGAGAAGAATATCCATTCTAGCTAATTTCGAATCTCTATATCCAATAGGCTGATAATCCAAAGAAGCATAACCGGCAGATAATGATTTCAATCTATCGAAGAATGAAAAGATGACTTCGCTCAAAGGAAGAATATATTTCAACGATACACGTTTAGTGTCGATATAATCCATTCCTTGATATTCTCCACGTCTAGATTCACATAACTGCATCAAAGGTCCTACATAGTCTTGGGGAGTCATGATTTCAGCTTTCACAAAAGGCTCACTAGCTTTCTTTATCAAAGAAGGATCAGATGGGAAGTCGGATGGATTTTGTATCAACATTTGTTTACCATTAGTCAAAGTGATGTCATAAACGACGGAAGGAGCAGTGCAAATCAAATCCAGATCATAATCTTCTTCTAATCTTTCCTGAACGACAGACATATGAAGGAGTCCTAAAAAGCCACAACGGAATCCACTCCCCAAAGCCACAGATGTTTCAGGTTCATATACGAGAGCCGCATCGTTCAATGATAATTTTTCTAATGCTTCCCTCAACTTTTCAAAGTTTTTATTATCAGTCGGATACAAACCGGAATAAACCATAGGCATCATAGGTCTAAATCCATCCAATGGTTTATCAGCAGGGACATCAGCATTGGTCAAAGTATCACCGACTTTCACTTTCTTAATATCCTTTATCTGAGCACAAAGATATCCGACCTCCCCTGCCGAAAGGACATTTCTCTTTTGCTCCTTAGGTGTTCTAAAGCCTAGCTCTTGAACAACATAAGTTTCATCTGGATTTGACATCATCTTAACCCTATCGCCAAGTTTAACATTGCCTTCCTCAATCTTTAAAAGGATAACAACTCCACGATAAGGATCAAATTTGGAATCGAATATCATTGCCTTCAAGGGTTTATTTCTATCACCTTTGGGTGCGGGAAGTCTCTGGACTATCGCTTCTAACAAGTCTCCAACACCAAGACCAGTTTTAGCGGAAACCATCATACAATCATCAGGATCTATATTCAAAGTCTCGATCAAATCCTCTTTGCACATCTCAGGATCAGCAGTTGCCAAATCTACTTTGTTGATAACTGGAAGCAGCTTCAAATTATCATCCAATGCCAAATAGGCATTAGCCAAAGTTTGAGCCTGAACTCCTTGAGTAGCGTCAACCAATAAAATTGCACCTTCACAACAAGAAAGAGAGCGTGAAACTTCATAAGTGAAATCGACATGTCCCGGAGTATCGATGAGGTTGAACAAATAATGCTCCCCGTTCTTAGCTTTGTAATCCAAGTTAACTGCGTTCAACTTGACTGTTATTCCACGCCTTTGCTCCAAAGGAAGATCATCTAGCATTTGGGTGGACAATTCTCTTTCTTGAACTGCTCCAGTCATCTCCAAAATACGATCTGAAAGTGTAGTCTTTCCATGATCTATATGAGCAGTGATAGCAAAATTTCTGATGTGATCTTGTGGGTAATCCATATTCAGCTCCTCTCTTTCCAAAACTTCATTGTCTCTTCTCTAACCTCTTGTGGAGAACTTACATATATTCTATCAGGATAGACTTCATCGAGTAGTTTCCTATAGTTAGAATGACCAAATCGCCTATCTATAAAGAGTATAACACCCTTATCATCTACATTCCTTATCACTCTGCCTGCAGCTTGTATTACTTTGTTGAATCCTGGATAGGTATAGGCATAATCAAATCCGTTCAATCCCTTACCTGCATAATATTGTTTCAATCTATCATTGTCATATCCTATACCAGGAATACCAGTAGATACTATAACAACTCCATTCAAGGCATGGGGCTTTAATTCTATACCTTCTCCAAATACGCCACCTAGGACTAAGAATCCTAGATGAGTTCTCAAGGGATCTTCCTCAAATTCATCTAGAAATCTAATTCTTTCACTAGGCGTCATGTTTCGTTCTTGCTTGATACAAACAAATTCACCTAATCCTTCAAACCTCTCATAAGCCATCAGCATATATTCATACGATGGAAAATAAAGAAAATAATTTCCGTTCTTTTCTCTAACCATCTGATAAATAGAATTCAGCACTCTAGGAAGCGAGATGTTCCTATCGGCATAACGAAGAGATGGAATAGAATCTACCATAACCAATCTATTCCTTCTTTCAAAAGGAGATGGGAGATTTAATAACTTGTTCACTTCGTCATCTTTTGTTCCACCCAACAGACTGATGTAATAATCTACCGGAGACAAAGTAGCGGAGAAGAATAAAGTGGCATTGAATCTATCGCTGATATCTCTGATATATTCTGAAGCATCCAAGCAGAATATATGAATAGCATCGGCTTTCCCATTGTAGTATGTTATATCGTAAGAATAGTTTTCCTTTCCTTTCAAAGGTGATTTAAGAAAACCTTTAACAGCTGATTTCAATGAGACATAGCTATCTGGATATTTGGCATCAGGCTTCTTTTCCAAATTCAAACCCTCTTCCTGGAATCCTTTCAATAAAGCGATGAAATCATCAGGAACTTCGTTCAATATCTCGATATCCTTATCAGATTTTCGCATATCAAACCAACTTATGATATCGACTATGGCTGATTTTAACTTTGAAGTCTTTCTTCCAGTCAATTCAGTATAAACATTCATAAAGAATTCTCTATCCAACCTAGCAGAATACATTTCTCTAGCTCTAGAAGGAAGATTATGAGCTTCATCGACTAACAAAGTATAAGGTAAAGGTAAATTCGAATCCATAATTTCTGGATTGCCAACTACAGGATCAAAGACGTAGTTATAGTCGTAAATGCAAATGTCGGAATTGACGGCTAAATCCAACGACAACTGGAAAGGACAAATCGTATTCTTCATAGCTATTTCTTTGATGTCATCTTCATCAAAGATGTTTTTCTCACTCAAAGCTTGCCTTATGACTTTGTATATCTTTGAATAATAATCCTTGGCAAAAGGACATTCATCAGGGTTGCAGTGTTTTTTGAAACCCTCATCATTCATGCAAATAGTCTCTTTTGCAGTAATGGCAACACATCTTAGATCAGCACCTTCCTTTACCAAAGCATCAACAGTCTTCAATGCTTGTCTCTTTATGGAGTTCTTAGAAGTCAAATAGAATATTTTAGAAGTCTTTCCTTCCTTAAAGTTTTTTATGAAAGGATATAAAACACAGACAGTCTTTCCTATTCCTGTAGGTGCTTCGACATAACCTTTTGATTCTTCTAAAAGAATCCGATTAGAAAAAGCTATCAAGTCTTGCTGACCAGGTCTATATTCTTTATATGGAAACTCTAGAAAATCAATGGATTTGTTTCTAGACAAGTTATGTTGACCTTTTTCTTTGAGTCTAGCTATAAATTCATGAATTAAATCGTTGGCAAACCTATCTAATTCATCAAATGTAAAATCTTCTTCCACTATAAGTTTATCCTTGATATGGCCTTGCTTATAGTAAGAGACACGAACTTTTATCGATTTAGTATGACCGTTGCTGTTTCTAAGAATCATCCACGCATACATTTTGGCCTGACCTTGATGCCAAACTATATTTTCGTCCTTGAACTTCTCCAAATCTTCGACAGTGGTTTTGATTTCATCAACTGTTAAAGAACCGTCAATGTTATGAATTATGCCGTCAGCTCTGCCTTGAATATCAAGAACGATATTACCATTATCAAATGTGGTCTCCAAAGGAACTTCTGGAATATAGTTTCCTCCAGAAGAATCTTGAATCTTCTTATGCATTCTAGTGCCTTCTTGCATAGTTTCCGAATTGAAGATTCTAGTATCTATACTCCCTTGCCTGAGTATAGAATCCACAATGTCATGAACTGAAAATGAATATAATAGATTCACATTTCTATTTTACAACATAGACCACATACTAAGTAAAAGTATTGTTAGGCACCTATCCTCTTAGTCTCTTCAAACTTAGTTAAAAACAAAGAAATATTATTCATTCCAATCAAAGAAAAAGTTTTGGACAAATCCTTATATGCAAATGGGTTATGCTCCAACACAGCTATGTTCAAAAGTAAAAACACAGATAGCAATGAAGGATTTCCATAATCCCTTCTTACTGAGATACAAGCACATGAACCCAAATTCTTTTTATCGAGCAATGTTTCTTGTGCTTGTTCTTCCATCTTAAGTAAAGCTTTAGTCTTTTTCATCAATTTGACCTCCTGTTTTTCTTATAAAAATTAGTGAAGGATTATTTCAAAAGCAAAAAATAGAAGAGACTTGTAAATAAGCGTGATAGAATAGAAACCTAAATAAGGGGTGTTCTTTAATGAAGTTCAATCTATTCAATTATTTGTTTTACGCCATTCCAAAGCACATCGAAGACACCAGAGCTAAAAGATTCTTCGATCTTCATTCTAATTATTTAGCACTATTTCAAGAAACTCATAACTACCAAGAAGCTAGAACTAATTTTGAAGTAATTCAAGCAAACATAATAATCAAAGGTTTGATGAACAAGAAATTTTTGGAAAACAAAGCTTCTTTAGCTAAGAAGACAGGATTGACTACATTGCCATCCTACTTAAAACATTTGACTTATATGAAAGATGGCGAGGATTTCATTGCTTTGCCTTTCTTTTCTAAGACCATAAACAAACATTATGTCATAGATACAAAATCTTTAGCTGATCTTCCTTATAGGGCATTAAGAACTCAAAAGACGTTTTCATCATTCTATGAGAACCCATTTGAAAAGTATGGATATAGATTGTTCGATTCGATGTTTACAAATTGGATTCCAGTCATGAAAAGCCCAATAGGCGATTCTATGGCCTTTGTCGACTTAGAAGTCGACACAATCTATATAGTAACTGATCAGGGAACATTGGAAAGAGCAATCCCATATTTCGACCAATACTTAGAGATTCAAAATAGAAAGCATCTTCTTGATAAAATAAAGCAATTAGTAGAGACTTATTATTCATTCGATAAAATAAAATTCATAGATTCATTATTTTCTTTGGGTTTCATATCTTTTAAATTGTATAGCTACTTGAAACAAGAAGAAATAAAGGCACAAAGAAAAGAAAACAAAGCCTTGGAAAAGGCTGAAAAGGAAATAAGGAAAGAAATAGAAAAAGAGGAAGAAGATGATAAAGATGACCAAAAAGACATTTAAAACGATAACTTTCGGATGCAAAGTCAATTTCTATGAAACTGAAGCTGTGAGAGAAGCATTGGAAAGGATGGGTTATATACACACGGAAGAAAATCCAGCCATATATGTTTTAAATACTTGTGCAGTAACAGCTACAGCCGAAAGAAAATGTCTTACGAGAATCCATGACATAGTCAGAGATCATCCTAATGCAACTCTGGTCATAATGGGCTGTTTCTCACAACTATCATATTCTAAGTTCAAGGAAATTCCTCAAATAAAAATAGTGGTGGGAACTGAAGGAAGAATAGACATACCAGCAAATATAGAAAAAGCTGTATCTGATCCTGACTTTCACTATTTCCAAATAGCGAAAAATACTAGAACCTTCTTCTATGAGCCTTTGATAATTCAAAATTTCTACACCGAAAGTAGGGCCTATGTCAAAATTCAGGATGGATGCGATGGATTTTGTACTTTTTGCGTCATTCCCTTCGTGAGAGGAAAATCCAGATGCAGGAATAGAGTATCTATACTTAGGGAAGTACAAACATTAGTAAGGAACAATTTCCATGAAATAGTCATCACTGGAATCGACACGGATTGTTATGTCGATCCCGACAATCCGACATATAACTTTGTCGAATTGTTAAAAGACATAGATGATATCTGTGGAACTGATTGTAGAGTTAGAATATCTTCCATAGAGCCGACCAGAGTAAGTGATGAATTCCTGGAATTCATGAAAAACTCCAAATCAATAGTTCCACATATCCATCTTCCTTTGCAATCCGGAAGTGATCAAATCCTCAAAGCTATGAGAAGAAGATACGATTCAAAGTTATATATGAACACTGTGAGAAGATTAAAGGAAGAAATCCCTAACCTAGCCTTATCTACTGATGTAATCGTGGGATTCCCTGGTGAATCCGAGGAAGATTTCCAAAACACATATGACATATGCAAAGAAGTCGAATTTATGAAGATTCATGTTTTTCCATATTCTCCTCGTCCATTCACACCAGCAGGAAAGATGAAGAATCAAATAAATGGAAATATAGCTCATGATAGAGCAAAAAGATTAATAGCATTGTCAAACGAAGAAGCTGAGAAATACAAGGAATCTATAAAAGGACAGGAGAGAACCGTTCTTTTTGAATCTAAGGACAAAAATGGATATTGGCAAGGATATACTGAAGACTACGTTCCTTATAAGATAAAAAGTGATGAAAACTTAAAGAATGTCTTCATGAAAGTGAGGATGTAAATATGGATTACATTAAATTTATAAGAAGCAAGGTCGGTCACGAAAAGATTTTTATAACCTGTGCCTCGATCTTGATTCAAAGAGAAGATGGAAAAGTATTGGTAGAGACAAGAACAGACAATGGGATGCATGCTTTTCCTGGTGGATGCCAGGAATTAGACGAAACAATTGAACAAACAGCTCTTAGAGAAGCTAAAGAAGAGACAGGCTTAGATGTACATATCGTTAAAAACTTGGGCTTTATAGAAAGATTCAATTTCTCCTGGCCTAACGGAGATAAAGCACACACCATAGTATTTGCCTATTTAGCATATCCGACCAAAGGACAAAAAGAAAAGATAACAGATGGTGAATCCACTTCTTTGAAGTGGATGGATTTAAAAGAAGCCTTAAATCTCTGTTTCAAATTTGAAGGAGAAGACCTCATAAACCTATATTCTTCACTTTTATAAAAATAACTCTTTTCTTTTTAAAAAGATTTGATATAATACATAGCCGTCGACAAATGGGGCTGTAGCTCAACTGGGAGAGCATCTGCTTTGCACGCAGAGGGTAGCGAGTTCGACTCTCGTCAGCTCCACCAAATTGAAATAATAGGATTGATACCAAAAATATCAGTCTTTTTTATTTTTTAGGACTATTTCGCTTATTTTAGGCATAAATTGCTTAATTTTGGGTGAAGTAGCCCTTTTTTCTTTGTTAGTTTTAAAAGCAGGTAATTTATCAAAAACACGAACTAGCAATAAAAAGCACGAATTGACTATCAAAAGCACTAATATACTTTAACCCTTATTTTTCGGCCATCGGCAGTGACGTCTTGTGTTTTTTTTCTATGTTGAATATACGATGAATTCTAGATTTTGATGGCTTTCTATGGTAAAATTAAAAGAGAAAGATTAGGTGATGACCAATGGTTTTAAAAGAAGACCAGCACACAGAATTCAAGGAAAAACCGACGAGTGGGACAATAATCAATGAGATTGTCGCTTTTTTGAACACGTGCGATGGATCGGTATATGTCGGAATAAAAGATGACGGCACTGTTGTAGGCATTGCTGATATCGATAAAACTTCGTTGGACATCTCAAACATAATTGCTGATCAGATAGAACCTAGCTCTAGAGGTCTTGTTTCAATTGAGACCCCTATTATTGACGGGAAACAAATAGTTAGAGTTGATATCAGGAAAGGTAGCAAGCTTTACTACATCAAAAAATATGGTATGAGCAGTGCCGGTTGTTTTGAAAGAATAGGAACATCAAGTAGAGGGATGACAACCGAACAAATACAAAAAAGAATGATAGCGTCCTTCAAAGCTGGCTTGAAAATAACAAATCTTCCAGCAAATAAAAAAGATCTGACATTCAAGATGATCAAATTCCTATATACTCAGGAAGGGTTGACCATCAATGATTCGACTTTTTTAAAGAATGAAGAATTACTAGACGAGGATGGAAATTACAACATCCAAGCTGAGCTTTTGGCTGATGAGAATAGATTTTCGATTAAAGTTGTAAGATTTGAAGGTAATGACAAAGGAACCAAGATATTGCTTAGAAACGAATATGGCTACCAATGTTTGATTGCTGCCATGAAAAATGCTCAAAATTTCTGCGCAGAGGTTGTGAATCAAACAAAGACTGTCTTCCATGAGAACGGATATAGAGAAGATGTACCTCTTTTTGATAAAGGTGCATTCAGAGAAGCTTGGTACAATGCCTGCCTTCACAACGATTGGGTGGATGGAACGCCTCCTGCAATTTATATCTTCAACAATAGGCTTGAAATCATATCTACAGGCGGATTGCCATCAAATATGACCAAGGACGATTTCTTTGGTGGAATCAGTAAACCAGTAAATGAATCCTTGGCTAAGATATTTATTAAACTTGGCCTTATAGAACAAACAGGTCATGGTGTTTCTATGATTGTAGATAGATATGGAAAGGAAGCATTTACTTTCTTGGATAATTTCCTAAGAGTGACAATTCCATTTAGTTATGATTTGAATAGCTATTTAAAACCAGATGTCACAGAAAATGTCACAGAAAATGTCACAGAAAAAAGCATGACAGATGAAGAAAAAATAATTTCTGCCATCAGAAAAAATCCAAACATTTCTACCACTGAGCTTTCCAAAATCATTGGAAAAACTAGAAGAACAGTTGCAAGGGTTATTGAGTCTAGTGAAAAAATAGTAAGAGTGGGGCCTGATAAAGGTGGACATTGGAAAATCAAGAAATAATAAAAAGAGCCTCAGGTGTTAGCTGCCTGAGGTTTTCTTTCGTCCGTAATGGTCAACGGGTCTGTATCTTGGTATTGTTATCTTAATGATGCTCCCATCAAGCATAGTGAATTCAAGTCCTTTTTCAGGGAAAACAACTATCTTCTTTATAAGGATGTGGAGAGAATCATACTCATAATCACTTTGAGCAAACGTGTCCATATTGGCTAACAATTTTATAACTTTATTCGACTTGCGCTTGCCGTCTATAGCTTTTGGAATCATTATATTGAAATAGTCAACAAGCTCTTCTTTATAAAGTACTAAAAGTTGAAGTACTGTCGCATGATAGATCTCATCTAACTGTTTTTCAAAAAGCTTAATATTGGAGCAGTTCACGCTTTTGTCGTACTTGCCAAGGCATCTATAGCATTTTATTTCTAATCTAAATTAATATGGCTAAAAAAAGGATGTTGTTTAAAATAACAATAATTCAATCAGTGATATAAGGGACCCCACTCATCATATTTGCAGGTCGATAAAAAAATAAAAGAAACCTATAATTAAATTTGCTGAAATAAAGAAAGTGTTCCTTATGAATATATTAATAAATTCTAACGATAGTTTAACTGAATATTTTGAAACAATATTTACAACTCTATCAATACAACTTGTATTGAACAATTTGTAAATTAAAGAGCTAATTTTATTCATTGACCCATTGTCAATTTATTGTTAGAATAAAGTATGAGAAAAATAGATTTTTTAAGTTCAGGATTAATAATTTCTTTATTCCTTTTTGGTTGTTCTCCTTCAAATAAAGTGAAGGAATATATGCTTAATGATTATCAGTTTAGCGCAGCAAAAGATAATGCAAATGACATAATAAGATTAACAATGAATAAAGATAATACATATGAATTTTGCTATAAAAAGAAAACATCTATTAATAATTTTGATATTAAAATAAATGATAAATGGGAACTTATTTGTGCTTTTACTTACAAATGGACGTATAACAATACTTCTTATAAAGACTTAAAAATGACAGTTAAATCTGATGTTGGGATTTTTAAATTAAATAGTTGCTACAATGATAATGGGTTACAGAATTACCTTGCACTAGATGATAATTCTTATTACTTATGGGCAACTGGAGAAGAAGTAAATAAAGAATATTTATTTAGTTTAAGAAAAGATGGTTATAATGGACAATATAAAGAAGGATCTATAGAGTTTCGTGGTACTAGATTATATCCACGTGGTTATGCTATGGCTGAATGGAGAAAATAAATTTCTACATATAGAATATTTTTATCACCATTTAATACTTATCAAAATAAGTCTGCATTTAAAGATGAAAGATTAAATGATCTAATGCTAGAATGGTCAAAAGATGAAGATTTCTGGGTAAGAAGAATAGAAATAGACCATCCTTTATGTAGAAAATAGAAAACTAATACAAAATTATTGGAAGCAATATTAGTTAATAATTTTGGTAGTAATGAATTTTTTATAAAAAAGGCAATCGGTTGAAGCTTACGAGATTATTCGAAAGCAAATTCTGAATTGGTTAAAGAGTTTGTTGAAAAATACAAAGAAAAATGGACAAATAATGTTGGACTGATGAATGGGTTAGTCATTGATGAATGAAGCGCACGCACTTCATTCATCAGCCATTCTAAAGCTATCTTGAATTGTAAAGCCTCATCGGTATCACATGTAGTAATAGCAATACAAAGGCCTATATGATAAAATACAAATTTAGTAACAATTATGATTAATTTTTTAAATGATTTCGAGCAAGAGCAACCTGCCTGCAAACCTTGGAGTCTTGTTCCGATATTATGTGTTTTAATCGGTTTAATGACTTTGATAGCCATTGCTTTTCTCGCAAAATATATCAACAAAACAAAAAACAATAAACTATTGAATGGCATTATCCTTATATATGGATTGCTCTTCCTAGGACTGGAAATATATCATGAAATCAATCGTTACTTCTTCTTCGGGTACTATGACTTCTCCAGCATTCCCTTCCAGTTCTGCAGCATACCGATCTACCTATGCCTGATTCTTCCATTTATCAAAAACGAAAAGATCAGAATGCCGATATTCTATTACCTAGGCATCTACTGCATGATTGCCGGCATCTTCCCATTATTGTTCGGACAAGGACAGCTATGCAGATGGAGCAATATCTTCGATGTGTTCCGTTCCTTCCTCTGGCACGTTCTGATTCTTCAGGTCTCCATACTATCTGTCGTCCACGCAGAAATCGGAAAAAACATCAAAAAAGATTATAAATACTTTCTTGGCGCTGTCGCAATATTCGTCGGTCTTACCGTCATCGCTCAACTAATCAATGTAACACTGCATTACACCGGAGGCATCAACTACAAACCGACAGACGGAAAACCGTTCAAAGATGTCATGAACACTCCGTTGTTCGATCCAGATGTCGCTTCCTGTTTCTACATTTCTCCCTTCTTCGTTTCCAATATGCCTGTCTATTCTCAAATATGGCTGAAATTCGGTTGGTTCGCAAACTATATCATCTATGTCATCAGTTTCTCATTCCTGGCAACAATCCTCTATTTCCTCAATAGTCTGATCAAATATTGCATGATAAAATATGCAGAATGGAGAATCAAGAACAAATAAGCCACCATATCAAGCAATCAAAACTAACGATAAATTACTAAGAAGCTTGTATAGCTATTGTTATATAACACAGAGTGGCTTAACGGCCACTCTTTTTCTTTACTTAAGTTTTGATAAATCAACCTTTTAGAGCGATGTATATAAGTGCCATTAAGGGGGTACTACAAATGAGCGAATTAAGAAAGAATTTGTATGATATGGGCGACAAGACAAACACAAGAAAAAGTGGTATTGATTAACTATAATGAATATTGCTAATTATTTATTCCGACTATAAAGAAAAAAGTTATCATTAAATTTAAGACATCATAGATCCACACTTTTATAGGAAAAATAAAAAGCGTGAAAACTAATATAGCCATCTTTTATTTCTTAAAGCAGAATGTAAAGCTTATGCAATGGAAAATGCCAATACACAATCCTAAGGATAAATAAAACAAATACTATTTCTTACTTTTTAAACCACCAACTACTACAACTATTATTCCTGTAATCAAAAATAATAAAGGAACACCATAAGTAATCGAATAGGCAGTGATAATCAATGGAAGATTAATTTCTTTTTTATCATCTTTGTTATCATCATTGCTCTGATTATTATCATTGTTATTGTTGTTATTATTGTCACTATTATCGTCTTTTAATTTATCGATACTTTCTTCTACTAATACTTTATGACATATAGTGCATTCTTTATGCTTTGATCCAAATTCAGTATTGGTAGGATTTTTATCTATAATCCAATCGCTAGGGGTATGACCTGTTTTAGGTAGAATCTTTTGTTCTTCTATCACTTCTCCACAAACTGAACAAATCTTACCATCACTCAATCCATCTTCTTCACATGTAGGCTTTACACCTTCTATTATTTTAATGATGTGTAGCTTCTTAGCTATTGTTTCCGATGGTGTTAGAACCTTACCACAAACTGAACAAATAACTTCATCCGTGTATCCTTCCTTAGAACAAGTCGAATCGACACCAGGAATTGTCTTTGGAGTATGAACATCGCTGACTGGAATTATTAGATCATCCAAAGTTGTTTCATTCTTATGTTCGTTATCTAGAAAATACTTATTGCATTCTTCACAGTACCAGTATTCTTTCATTCCTGTGTCTTTGCATGTCGCATCAATCTTCTCATGATGAACTAATGTATGAGGAGAAGTAATAATGATTTCTTTAGTATCAGATATTAAATCTCCATATGAGGCTTTAACAATAATAGAGCTACTATTTTCATCTGACCCCACTTCCAATAAACCAGTAGAACTGATTTTAGTATTGCTACTAGTATTTCCTTGAATAGACCAATCTATTGTCTCCAATCCCGTTAAGTTGTTTCCATCTAATGTTGCTTCAAACTGATAAGATTCACCGTTTTGCATTGAATCTTTGTAAGTAGAAATAGAGACACCAGTAACAATAGGTTCTGTAGATTCATCTATTCCATCGATTTCAAAAGTTAATGAATCATCAGTGATGCTATTTACTTTTACCTTTATCTTATTATTTAAATAAGTTACACCATCTTCTGGAGTTAAAGCAGCATTGCTTCTTGTCGTATCTGTTTCTTCACCCAAAACTAACATTTCCCAATTATTTCCACTAGTGTTGAGATTGCTGGGATATTTTTTATCATTACGAGCTAAGAAGCACACTAATCCACTCTTTATATTCAATCCGACATAATTAGTGCCACCCTTTTTAACTAGAGGTTTGTTTTGGCAGTCAAATCTATTACCAGAATTTTGGAAATTTCTATATTCTAAATAAGCACTGTAATTATTACCTAAATCGATTTTATAGCAGATAGTATCTTTATTTGAATATGTATCACTAACATAATGAATAGTATATTCACCATTCTTGTACATGGTTTTAATTTCATCTTCTTCAGTCCAGCCTAAGCTTTCTCTTTCTTTAGATGAAATATATTGAGGAACAGGAGAAATATGTTTCGCCATCGCAGACATAAAATAGACTTTGGAAGACATATCTATACTCCTATATAAATCCTTCAATCCAAATACATGTCCTGTCTCATGAGTTGCTACAGCAGTAAAAGCAAACTTATATCCGTTCTTATCTGTATATAAACCATCATCCTTAAAAGATACAGTCATTTGGACATAATTACCGCTAGTTTTATCCAATCCATTAACACTATACTCTACAGCATTATAATAATCCTTGTAATTCCAAAGCAAACTATTATAGGAAGCACTTAAATCACTGGATGCCGGACCATAGATAATAGTCAAACAATCTATTTCACCATTTCCATCCTTATCCAAAATAGAAGTATCATAAATTGGATTACCATCTACATCATATATACGGTTGGTCTTATTTAGTACTTGATTGATCCTAGTGCTCCAATCAGTTAATAAATCATATGATCTAGATCCTTTTTGATTAGGTTCATACCCATTAGGATTTGTAGATGTCTTCTCACAATAATATGAACGGGTGTTGCTCAATTCTAATGATCCACCATCATCGAAAAGATAAACAGTATTCATCCTTAAATGATCATTAGATACACATCTAAAATATTCACCAACTGAATAATATGATTTGTTATATATATTATCGACAATATTTTTTGTCTTAACATCATCATAAGTATTGTCGATAAACTCCGCTTCACCATTAAAACGAGCAAAAACAACAAGATTAGTAAAATTGCTATCATCTACTAAATCAGTATTACTACTCTCATTTAGTTGAGTAGGTGTACTATTCAATACAAACAAAGGTTTTATTGATAATAGCGAAATTAAAGCAAATAATAAAGTATTCATAGATATCAGAAACTATTTAAATAATCCAATCGAAGCTATTCTACATAATTAATAAAATAAATCAACTTTAAGCATTATAAAAGTAATAAATCATTAAAAGTACGCATCCATCAAATAGTCTAATTAATGGAAGTGGGGTGACAACATTTATGAATCCATAGAATAAAAAACATTTTATTTCTAATCTAAATTATTATGGCTAAAAAAAGGATGTTATTTAAAATAACAATATTTCAATCAATGATATAAGGGAACCCACCCATACCAAGGATAGTAAGGATATTAATGATAAAAATTTTCAATTCAGTTATTAGATGATTGTAAAGATACTCCAGAGGAGATATAAAAAAATTCAAAGATGGGTTAAAACTAAGCAATAGCAGCATATAAAAAGGAGGTAAATCACCTCCTTTTCATCAAAGCAATTACTTAAAGGAAACAAACTAGATATCTTTTAGTCTTTTTGTTGCTCTTCAATTCCTTGAGAAGCATCTTTTTGCTCTTTAACAAAATCTTCTGCTTCTTTCTTTGTTTCTTCATCTACAGAATAGGAATTTGTGGAAGGTTGATTGATGACGATTTGTTCATAGTCGAGATCAAATCCATTTTCAAGGAACAATTGACGATATTCTCTCATCAAGTCCCTTTGGACTTGATAACGATCATCTTCCTGACATTTTGCTACAAGTTTTACAGCTATGTTACTATCTTCATAAGCTGATACACCCTTATAAAATGGTCCTTCGACAATTGCAGGAATCTTTTCTTTAAACTTTGGAAGATTATCCTTTAGAAGCTTCTCAACTTTTTCAAGAGGCACATGATAAGAGAATTCGCAATCCACTACTGCCAAAGACAACTCTCTTGATAAATTTACGACATTCTTTATATCTGAATTATTTATTATCTTTATGTTTCCAGCACAGTCAGTAATCTTTGTAGCTCTGATTCCAATTTCAGTGACAGTTCCTCTAAAGTCATCAATAGTTACTATTTCACCGACATTGTATTCATTTTCGAAAATTATGAACACACCAGCGATAATATCCGCTATCAAAGACTGAGCACCTAAACCTACGATAAGAGTTATGATTCCGACTGATTCCCAAATTGCTTTTGAATTGAATCCGAAGGCATCCAAGACTAAGAATATCAAGATTATGGCTGCACCATATTTGATGATTCCATCCAATAGAGTGATGACTGTCTTTGCTCTATTAGATTTCTGCATAATCTTTTTAAACATCAATCGCAACAATCTAGACACGATCAAAACAACTACTATCAAGATTATGCAATGTATCAATGTCTTATAATGAGCTTGCATCATGCTGGGGAAGGTTGTGATATCCCAAATGTTTTCCTTAGCCCAGGTCACAAACCCATTTGTCTCTGGCAATATCATTTCAAGTAAGACACAGATTGCAAAAGCCAACAAAACCAACACTCCTAATGTGATTCCTATAATAGAAATCCATTTTCTTTTATTACTCTTTTTTGTTTCCATAGTTTGTTCCTCCTTTTAAGACTGTTCTATAGTCAAAGTCGTATCCATAAATCTATTTCCTTTTATCGAATAAATAGATTCGATTTCATCATAATTTTTGGAATACTGACTATAGCTACAAGTCAATTGATTTCCTATAGCATTTCCATCCACCGTCACTGTCAAATTCACACCTTGCACCATCTCATAATCAGTTTGGCTATACTCCTGAGACTGATAGATGACCTTGTTTTCGATATATGCACCAATCGAAGAAGATATAACAATCTCAGTCTTGTCAGTAGATGAATCATAAGTCCCTTTTGCAGACAAGATTTCATTGAAATCTATTTCACCAGAAGGCATGGTCTGTTCCATTCTATAAGTTACTATGCCTTGTTTCATCAGACTGTAATACAAGAAGTAGTATGGCTTTTTTTCTAAATCATACATAGCAGCAACTTGATCTTGAGTAATACAGTGAATAGTCGAAGTTGACACATCTGATTTCGAATAGATAGAAGCATCGCAGAAATAAGATAAATCAGTGTCTGGGAAGTCTGGGAAGTTTATCAATCTATATAGGTTGATAGTTCCATCATCGTTATAGGTGACTAATGAATCGCCTGGATTTACTGCAGTATATACGGGGCTTTGATAGAGATCCAAAGCTCGGCCTTTAGATAGAATTGTTATGTCTTCTAACTTTCTATAAAGATTTCCATTCCTATCAAAGATACTAACACTCAATGTTCCACCATCAGTCCTATTCAACGCATAGAATGATGTTTCAGATACTATGTTTATATCCTTGATATTCGTATCGCCATTATCTATTTTGATTTTATAGTCTTTAGGAATTGCACCATTAAATTCCATGGTAATCGGAATCGTATCGACGCTATCGTCGCTGAAGTCACAATCAATGGATGTTATTTCGAATGAATAGCTGAAATCATATGAATGAGTCGACATCTTCAGCTTATGGCTTCGGCCATCCGATTGATAATCATAGAATTCAAGAGTCGGGGTGATGGTGACATTTCCTATATCATCTTCAAGTCCATCGAAAGTGATATATCCGTTAGGGGAAGACAACTCATAATCACAAGTGGATTTTCCTTTATCAGAATCTATCTCAAATGTAACCTTATCTTTTCTACCTTCATAAGCAGTTTCATACATATAGGGAACCATAAAATTTAACCCATCAAATTCTGGCTTTTCCATCAAGAAAAACACTGGAGCATGAATTATCGTATTCATATCAGCTATAAAGCTGTTGAATATCTTATCTTCGTTTTTAAAATGACCTATATCCTGATATTGAATATAGAATCCAGAAATATCATTCAATCCTTTGACATCGATGATGCTATCAGTTCCAATGTATTCTTTTAACAAGACGCCATCTGTTGAATAAACATCAACTTTGTATTCGAAGACATCTTCATATTCACAAACAAAACCAGTTTCTATTTCAACATCGAATGAGCCATCCTCATTATATGTTAAATGACAATCATTAGGAGTTATTTTAGTATAAGAAGCTTGGAATGATTGATCACAATCAAAATCAAAGGAATCACTTTGAAAATATATATCATTACCATCAAGACTTTGAACACTAAATTTATAACTGGCAAGTCCATAATAAGCATCACAAACCAATGACAGATGAGAGTTGTTATCATTCAAACTAGAATCTACTTTATCTTTTCCTAATGAATTCCCATCTTTATCAAATTGTTCTATAAAAATCTCAAATCCAGTATCACTTGAATAATTATCTATATCGAAATCCAAATTGATTTTGTTTGGGCTCAACACTTCTTTGATAGTGTCCTTAGACACTTCAAAAGGAACTTTGTTTTTATTGAAAGGTAGAACATCCATCACCGTCAAAGCAACAACAGCTGTGACAGCTGTAGCGGCAACAGTTCCAACTGATGCTACAGTAGAAGCAACCGGAGTAGCAGATTCTACTGCAACATTATTTTCTTCGACATTCTCGACTCTTTTTGCTAAATCCTGTTCATCGATTTCTGATTTATTTTCTTGTTCTTTATTACTTGATTTTTTATCGCTATCTTCAAAAGATTCAGGAACATCTTTTAATTCTTTAGGTGAATCCTTCAATTCTTTTCCAAAATACTGTTCAGCTTTAAAATTATGATATTCATCATATCTTTTGGTTTCACTGCAATGAAAGTATTCATCAATATTGTTCTTTTTCATATTTGGATTATAAACAATAAAGTCTTAAATTCCAACTAAATAATAAAAATTAAATTTAGAACATATTATTCAAGATAGAATTGATATCAAACTTTTGATAATTAAATCATTATTACTTTTCTAATCCCTTTCTTTAATTTATAATTATAAAAAAAGGAGGATAACGAAATATGAGAAAAGATGAAAACAATGAAATCAGAAAAGGAATAAATAAAAAGACATCGATAATATTGATAGTGATAGGTGCAATAATTGAATTGATAGGATTAGGTTTAGAAATCTTCAATATCGTCATGATGTCTACAGGTTCTTTCGATAATTCTTTAATGTGGATTGGATTTGTAGCGATACCCGTAATGTTTGTCGGTGCAGTCTTTTTGATTCTAGGACTTATCAAACCAATGAGTAAATTCGCAGCTAGAACCAGTGCTCCGATTCAAAAAGATTATATGAACTACATGAGAGAAGAAACAGTAGATACAGCAAAAGAATATTACAAAGATATAGCATCCGGTATCAGAGAAGGCACAGATGGACAAGAAACGATAGAATGCAAACAATGCAAGCATTTAAATAAAAAAGATTCTAAGTTCTGCAATAACTGCGGCAACAAGTTAAATTATGAAATCAAATGTCCGCATTGTGAAAAGATGACTCCATCCAACTCTAAATACTGCAATAATTGTGGTGAGAAATTAGATTAAGCAAAAAAGAGGAAATAAAACCTGCCTAAAGTATTTGGATAGGAATGACCATATGTATGTCTTTGGGAATATTTATGATAACAACCATGGGTATCAATGATACCATGAGCATTATGAATCCATTGCTTCCTAACAAAATATTTATTTGATGGTTCTTAGGCATTCTAATAATGATAATGTCCTTGATAATCGAAGGAACATATGATTACTTCCTTAAAAGGAGACCAATTCTATTAGAAAAGAATCATAATAAAAAAGAAAATTAAGAATTCAAAAGACAGCAAATGCTGTCTTTTTCATTGTAAAAAATAAAATGTTTTTTCTAAATCCATAATTAAATCATAAAATTTATTCATTCATAATTAGGTTGTTTCTACATTACACCAATTCAAAAGCATATAATTATTTAAATAACACAAAATCATATTTGATATATTTTGATGCAAAATTAATTTTTAGTAAGGGTATTGAAAGCGGATTACAAACCATTATTTAAAAACAATGTTTATTATCTTCACCGGAAAGAGACCTAAAGCTCCTTTCTAAGGAAAAAAATTAACCATCGGAGGATATCATGAAATTTTCCAAGAAAAAGATGATGATGTGTGCCGCTATATTGCCTGTACTTTTTAGCCTTGTCGGTTGCAAAAAAGATCCTAACCAGATCGACGTTGTCTTCGTTCCTTCCAGAGATGCTACCGCCCTCGGTGAATCTGCTAAGAAACTCGAGCCTGTTCTCGATCAGATCATGAAAGACAACAATTTGCCTTATTATTTCAAGATTAGTACTTCTACAACCTATCCTGCAGCCGGTACTGCTTTAATGAACTCACAAGCTGATGTAGGTTTCCTTACTGGAACTTCATATGCTCAAATGACTGTTGACCACCCTGGAAGTGTCGAAGTTCTTTTGACAGCTGAGAGAAGTGGATTCAAGGTCCAAACCACTGATTACAAGAATCCTAACAACACCGAAGAAGGGCGTCATAAACAAGTCCAAGCCATGAATGGTGAGATCGACAATTATGAGTATCTTGCTGAGCAAGACACTGTCAATGTCGCTAACTCCTACAACTCAATCCTTATTTCTAATAGAAATCACAAGGAAAATGGTGTTGCTACTGAAATCAAGTACGTCGATGATTTGATAGGAAAGCAAGTCGGAATCCAAAACAATACTTCTGGTGCTGGATACAACTATCCTAAGCTCTTCCTCTCCAACATGAAGAATGAAGCTAATAGAAAGCTCTGGTTCAGACCTGATTCACAATATCTCAACAACGATTACATCAAAGAACACGGACTCACAATTGTCTCTGGAGAACCTGATGCTTCTAAGGGTGAAATCAAGGGTGTCGAAATCAAAGGTTACGATGCTGCTTTTACCGAAGTTATGAACGAAAATTCTAACTTTGCTGGAGTTTGGGGATTCATGGATATTCGTTATTCCAACGGATACAACAAAACTGGTGGAAATTACAAGGATGACAAGAGTGTCTTCACCAACACCTACACAGTCGCTATGACTGATCCTATCTTCAACGATACAATCTCTGTCCGTTCCGGACTTGAGCAAGAAAAGAAAGACGCCGTCAAGTTAGCCTTCAAGACCGCCGTCAAACAAGGTGATGTCAAGACTGATGGAACTGGTGCTAACATTATCTACAACATCTACTCACACACTGGATATTCCGATGGAGTCGATGCCAACTACGAAAACGAAAGAACTATTTACAAGAACAACAAGTAATTAGTTCTATTCAAATAGTCTTAACCACCGGCCAAATGGCTTGGTGGTTTCTTTTGGAAAGGAAAGAATATGATCGAGTTTAAAAACGTAAAGAAAGTCTATCCCGATGGTTTAGTAGCTTTAAAAAAAATAAATCTGACTATCAATGATGGTGACTTCGTGTCTATCATCGGATTGTCCGGTGCTGGAAAATCAACTTTGCTTAGAACTATAAACAAAATGCACGATATCCAGGAAGGACAAATCTTAGTGGATGTCAACGATGACAAAAAGGAGCTCAACACAAATTACGAAGCAGAGCTACAGGCTTATAAAGAAAATGAGAAGAGACTTCCTGAATTGAGCAAAAAGCTCAAAGAAGCTGAAACTAACAAAAATGAAGAAGAAGCTATTAAACTTAGAAAAGAAATACTCGGGGTAAAGACTGCAATCGCTCCTTCTAAATACATCATCAAGAAGATTCCTGTCAAGATGGATGTATCAAAGGTAAAAGGAAAAGAATTGAGATTGTTGAGAAGAAACATCGGAATGATCTTCCAGTCTTTCAACTTGGTCAAGAGATCATCCGTATATAAAAATGTCCTCTCAGGAAGAATTGGATACCACAACTGGATAGAAACCATTTGTGGAATCTATACCAAGAGAGAAAAGATGCTAGCTCTTCAATCTATCGATTCTTTAGGGATTTTAAGCAAATCATATGTCAGAGCTGATAACCTTTCTGGTGGTCAACAACAACGTGTTGCACTAGCAAGAGCTTTAACTCAAGAGCCATCTCTCATTTTGGCAGATGAACCAGTCGCCTCACTCGATCCTATCACTACCATTTCAGTAATGAACGATTTCAAGAAGATCAACAAAGAAAAAGGAATCACAATCGTAGCCAACATGCACCACGTCGACTTGGCTTTGAAGTATTCCAATAGAATCATCGGAATCAAAGCCGGTGAAATAGTCTTCGATGGAACACCAGATCAAGTAAATGATGAAGTCCTGCAAAAGATATATGGAAGAGCCTTGGAAAGAGGTGAAAACCTCGGAGGTGTAGATAATGACTAATACAGCTCCTATCCAAGAGAAGGAGAAGAGGTTTCATTTAATAAAAGAGCCAGATCCTTACGGAAAATGGTCTTTCATAAATAAACTATTCTTTTCAAAGAAAGTAGTTTCCTTATCAGCAGATGGCTCTGCGGATAAAGTTATCGTAAAGAAAAGAAGTTTAGGGCTGATTTGGTTTCTTCTTTTCGTAGCCATATTCGTAGTTTGCATTTCTTTATTCATAACATTTCCATCAAATCCAGATTTAGGTAATTTGTTCTACATCATCGGAGAAATGTTCCAGCCCTGCTACAAATTCTCCACATATGGAGAATACTTCAATTACATGTGGACTACAGCAATTCCAGAATTGGGAAACACAATTGCAATGGTCTTCGTAGCAACAGTTATAGGATGCATAATATCCATTCCATTATTCATGCTATCCTCCAAGAATGTTGTAAAAACACCTTGGATTTATGCACCTATTAGATTCATCTTGGATATCATTAGAACTGTTCCTACATTTGCACTGGCTATGATCATGGTCGCAATTGTCGGATACAACAACACTGCAGGTATCATTTCAATGATATTCTTCACTGCCGGAATCATGTATAAGATGGAATATGAGTTCTGTGATACTAGAGATATGGCACCTTACGAAGCAGCCTTATCAGTCGGTTCGAACAAAATTCAAGCCTTCTCAAATGGACTTTGGCCTCAGATCTTGCCAAACTTCTTGTCGAACTGTCTATACACCTTCGAAATATCGATCAGAGGTTCCATCATCTTAGGTTATGTCGGTGCTGGTGGTATAGGAAAATTGCTGTCCGATGCATCTGACATGATGTATTGGGACGAAGTCGGTGCGATAGTTATTCCAATCTTTGTAGTCACCTTGGTACTTCAATTACTTTCTAACTACGTTAGAAGAAAGGTTCAGTAATTATGGAAAAGAAAGAAAATAAAAAGCAATCTGAGCCAAAGAAGTTTTCACTATATAACTGGTACTATAGATTAGAGCATAGAAAGAACTTCCAATACGATTCAGCTAAACAAGCCTATGTCTTTAGACCTAAGATGTGGATTCCTAACACAATCACTGCTTTGGTCTTCTTAGCCTTGATGATCTATTGTATTATTTCAACCCAATTTGGATCAAACACTAGCCAAGCTAACCCTGCCAGACTATCAGAGATATTCACCGGAATCTTTGTTCCTGACTTTTCATATATATTTGGATACGGTTCATTTACATTTAAAAACAGTGCTATATACGAAGCTTTGCAAACTTTCTCCATTGCTTTGATAGGTACGACATTTGGATCTATTTTGTCTCTTCCATTTGGATTCTTAGCTTCCAGAAAGATGGTTGGAAAATGGTGTCATATCTCAGAAGTGTTGTTGATATGCATTAGAACAATTCCTGAAATCATCTTGGGTTATGTCATGATTGCTGGATTAGGATTCAGCTCCTTCTCAGGAATCATGGTCTTCTCCTTCCACTCGATTGGAATGATTGGAAAACTATATTCTGAACAATTGGATGAACTTGAGACCCAACCTTTGGAAGCATTGGATGCATGTGGTGGAACTTTCACAGCTAAGTTAAAAGTTGGAATCATTCCAAATGTAGCACCTAACTTCCTCTCCGTCATCTTGTATAGATTTGATTTGAACCTTAGAACAGCCGCTATGTTAGGTATGGTTTGTGGTGATGAAGCCGGATTGGGTTATTGGATTTCTAGCTTTTCACAAAACGGACACTGGCCTCAATTCGGTGGTGCCTTATGGTTATGTATCATCATGATTATCTTAGTCGATTACTTCTCCTCTTACCTTAGAAAGAAACTTGTCTAATTAGATAAACAAAATAAAGGAGCAGCCATTAGGCTGCTTTTTTTTTGTCTATTTTTCGTTATCATCGACGCTTTTATCAGTTCTTTTGTCCTTGTATAGAATCATTAAGATTTTGATAAATAAAGCGATGTTAACGATAAGAAACACAAAGAAAAAGAGAACGAATAAACCAAATAAAAAATTTAAGAGATCAGTATGACTTCCAAGCATTTGATATAGGAAAACAGCAATGCCACTTCCTATCATTCCTACTGCACTCCCTACATATAAGGCTAAATAGAAAATGTTGTGATCTTTCCTCATAAACGTCCCTTTTGCTCTGATTTTTTTATCACTACTATGAATAACTAAAATATAAATAAATAAATTACCGAAATACTAATCTTTTTCATAAATGAAAATTAAGGGATTAATTATATAATTTGATGCTTAGGAGATTTTTACATGAAAAAAACAATCAAGGCTTCACTAAGTCTTTTATTATGCATCTTAACTTTGAGTGGATGTGGAAAAGGTGAAACTACTATACCATCATCAACTCCTGGTTCTACCAATACTGCTACACCAACAACTCCAACAGATAAAGATACAACTACTTCATCAATAAATGCAAAACATAAATACACTGATTTCAGTGAAGAAGATAAAGAATTACAAAAAAATACAATAGGAACCACCATTCCTTTTGCTCCTTGTTATAACTATAAAATAGAACTAGTTGAAGGGACTAAAGAAAACTACCTCAAAGGTGAATTCAATGGTTTGACAGCTGACGATATTAATAGTTACTTGAGTCTTTTAAAAAATACATATGAAGTCAGTAATTCAATGGAAGCTTCCGGCTCCCATAAAATAACCTTAGCTGATGATACCATCTCATTGACCATCGACTATGAAGATGGTGGGAACAAAATTTCCTTAGAGATTCATAAAGCGAATAAAGCAGATGATAAACCTGGTGATGTTCCTAGCCAGACCATTCCTTCTAATTGGGATGATGTTTCAAACAAAGTAATCTATACAAACAAGGGAAAAGGAATAGAGAACTATAGAAATAGTAATGGCTATTACAACGTTGATTTCACCAAAGCTACTAAAGCTAAAAACATATCTAATCTTTCAACATATGAAGGTGGATGTCCAACCACAGGCAATGTAAATGTATTAGTGATTCCAGTTGAATTCTCAGATAAACTTCATACTTCCAAGCAAAGTCTAAGTTCTTTGGATTTAGCCTTAAATGGTGGAGATGGAGAGGAATCTTTAAAATTTGGAATGTCTGTCTCCAAGTATTACAACTTATCAAGCAACGGAAAGCTAAACCTAAATTTTGAAATAATGGGTGGCGGAACAAAGTGGTATAAGCCAAGTAAATCTAGTACTTATTACATAAATCAAGATAAAAATAACAGCAGTTCCAATACCGATATGGCTATTGTGAACAGCATCTTAAAGGCAAATAGCAGCGATATTGATTTTTCACACTTCGATTCGGACAATAACGGAATGATAGATGCTGTAGTCATCGTACCGACTATAAAGATAGGCAACCCGGATGAATCAATTCTCCAATGGGCCTATAGATACTGGGATTTAACTGATAACACATATGGTGGCAATTACTATATCAACGATTACTTATGGTGTCCTTATGATTTCTTATATGAAACAGATTCAGGATACGATAACGGAACAACTCCTACTAATACCTATACTTTCACACATGAGTTTGGGCATGTCCTAGGTGCTGAAGATTATTACGATGCATCTTATACTGATAAAGACGTCCTTCTAAATGGAGATGATATTATGGATTCATATTTCGGTGATCAAAATCCATACACCAAATTCAATTATGGATGGTTGACAAGTTCTAAATTGATAACTGCTACAGATACTAAAACCTTAGATTTGAATGCTTTCGAAAATGGTGGAGATACATATATAATCGCCAACAACTGGGATGCGACCTTGGGATGTTACCAAGAGTATTGGGTAATGATGTATTACACCAAATCTGGAATTAATGCCAAATCAAACTATTCATTTAGTGAAGGCCTTGTCTTATATCATGTCGATGCTCAGCTTATTAGTTATAAATACAATGGACAAACAGGTTTAGATTTATTCACGACAAACGATCACGGTGAAGCTTATTACACAGGAGTAAATCTAATAGAATTAGAGAAACTAACTTCATCTAGTTATACTTTAGGTGTAGGTCAAACTAGTAAATCTAGTATATATGACGACAATGGGTCTAAGATTAACTATACATTCAAATTGAATTCTATGGATGGATCTAAGGCTAATATCACATTTAAAGCTAACAAGTAAGACTAGTTAAAGTTAATAATAATATGTTTTATGAATTAAGCACTTGGAAAACATGTGCTTATATGTCGAAAAGGAAATAGAAACTCTTTATGAAGAAAACAAAAAAATGTACGGTAATTAGAAAAAGTATGGCATTTATGCTTTTATTTCAACTTGTCTTTGCCTTTATAGGAGTCGAGACAATAAATAATAAGAATAGTATCCATGAAACAAATAGTGTTGGTGAGTATAAGAGTAGTCTTAAAGATTCAAAATCTAATGAATTAGGACCTAAAGATGCTTTAAATCAAAATAACTTAACAAAACCATCCATTACTATAGGGTCTTATATTAGCTTAGGTAAATACGAAGATAAAAACATTGTTTGGAGATGTGTCGACATAGATGATAACGGGCCATTGTTCCTTGCAGACAAGATCGTAGATACTCTTCCTTATGATGCTATGACTAGCGACAATTCAAAGACTAAATCGCATAGTCGAAACTACAAACGTGATACCTATGGATCTAATTATTGGGTAGATAGCAACATGAGATCATGGCTTAACTCTACGTCAAAAGCCTCAGAAGTGAAATGGTTATGTGGAAATCCACCAAAGAATGGATACGTAGCAGGAAATGAATATGATGGAAAAGCAGGATTCTTAAATTCTTTTGAAAAGAATGAGATAGCTGCTATGAAGACTGTAACACAAAAATCTATAGTTTCTCATCCTGAATACAATTGTGGAATCCATGAAGGAGAATCTCATTCGGATTTAGATTACCACTCAGATATCCAAAGTGTAGCTAATAACTTTGATGATGCCTATTATGTAAATTCAACAGAAAAAGTATTTTTACTCGATGTTAAACAGGTCAACAAGGTTTGGGCTAATCTTAATGACTATTATATAGGAAGAAACAGCGATGGGTCTAAATGGCCATATTGGTTGAGAACTCCAGTTACTGATTGTAACCACGATATGCGTTATGTACATAACAATGGTTCTATAGGAAGAGAAACACCTAGTCAATACTACATAGGAGTAAGACCTGCTTTCTATCTTGATACAAATTATTTTCTAACTTCCTCAGGTGATGGAACATCTACAAATCCATATGTTGGATCGGCTCCTAATAAAGTCGAAGCTGACTATACAATAGAAGAGCCTAAAGATGATATCAATCTAGAATGGAATGTGAGTACTGAAGAAAGCATCAAACTCACTCTCGGTCAGTATTATTCATCGGATGGAAAGTATTCTAACCCGACAATTCCTGTGTATACCATACAAAAAACTCGTAGCGATAATGAAAATATGGTTATTGTTATTTGTGGTGAAGGATACACAAAGAATCAACAAAACAAATTCATAAGTGATGTAAAAAGAATATGGTCCGGCACTCTCCAATATGAGCCATATAGAAGTTTTGCAGATAGATTTAATGTCTACGCTCTTTGTACAGCATCAGAGTCTAGCTTTGAAAATGAAGGAAGCACATTCTTTGATGTGATAGTCGGAAGCGATAACTCTTCAAAGATTTCAACAAATATGCACAGCAATTATTGGAAGAATCATATTTTTGAAAGATGTATAGGGCCTGAATTCATAGAAAAGATTCATGACGCACATGTTCCAAACAAGACGGAGCCAAATGTTTTTCTTGAAGATGAATATACTCCTTATCGTTATGTCTACAACTATATAAATCAGTTTTGCCTATTGGTGAATACAAACAGAGACTTTGGAGATGCTTATAACAATCTCGACTTTGGTTTTAAGTATTTCATATCACCATCTGATTGTTATCGTGCGACAAAAACCTTTGCCCACGAACTAGGACATGGACTTTTAGGTTTAGGCGATGAATACATGGTAGGAAAAGGAACTGAACATACTGATTTAGTTTCACTAAATGTTGCCTATACTGCCAATCCAGAAAAGGTAAAATGGAAACAGATGTTAGGTTTTAGAAAAACTTATACTTGCCCACATCAAGATGGATTTGAGCTTTATAATTCCAGTTATGAATGTCTGATGAGTGATACAAATTATTCGTTTTGCGAAGTATGCCGTCTACAAGGATTTAAAAGAATGTCCCAGTTGGTGGAAGATGGTGATACCCTTTATGTAGCAGATCCTGAAGTAAGAGAAATCAACGGTCAATACACAAGTCTTTCAGATTTCTCAGACACTTCAATCAGTGGTTACTATTCATTCTCAAACTATAGAAATAGTGTTTTGCTAAGTGGAACTGGAAAGAATAGATTTGGAAACTATATGCGAGGCAAAAAGATAGAGCTTAGAACAATAGTTCAAAACCTTTCTGATACAGTAGAACGTACGATAAAGATGAAAGTATGGATTAGGCATTCTGATGGCACAGTTACTACCTCAAGTGATGGCACAACACTTGAAGCAACTCAAACATACACAATTCCTACTTGGGGTGATAAGAGCAAGTTCTGGCCAAAAGGTGCCATGAAGTACGAAGGAAGTGATATGAACTCCGGTCTTCAAAATTGTCAAATGACATATCAAATTCCACCAAACGCTATTTTAAAAAATGGGGATACAGTAGCATTTGAAGTCACTGATGAAAACGATAATGTCCTTGCTGATGACAATACAGAAACACAATCTTATGCAAATGTCTCCATTAAATACATGTCAGAAAACGGAAGTGAAATTCCAAATACTGAGACAGCAACTATTCCAGTTGCTGTCGGTACTACCATCAATTGGACAAACAAACCTGATTCTCTTTATGGATATAAGTTGGTCAAAATCGATGGATTGAATCAAACTGTTGGATCTGATGGTCTTACAATAACTTGTTATTATGAAAAGAATAGTGAAGACCACACCCATACTTGGGGTGATTGGATGACTGATGGAATACATCACTGGTGTGAATGTTCAGGTTGTAATGAAAAGCTTGATTATGGCGAGCATACAGGTGGAACAGCAACCTGTATAAGCAAAGCTGTGTGTTCAATATGTGGAAAAGAATATGGAGAATTAGGCGAACATAACTATGGATCATTAATTCGTGAGGTAGACTCTACTACCGACAAAGAAGGTATGAAGGCACATTACTACGATAGCGTTTGTGGGAAATACTTCGATGAAAACAAAAATGAGGTGAATCAATCTTCATTGGTTATTCCAAAGAAAATAGTCCTAACCATCAAAGGTGGAAGTATAGAAGGACAAAATGAAGATAGGATTGTTGTAAATTCAAATCAAACTATTATTCTTATAGCTAAACCAGCAGAAGAAGGAAAAGAATTCATCGGTTGGATGAACGAAAATGGTGAGATGGTTATAGAAACATCAGAATTATCTTATTCCTATAAAATAACAAATAGCCAAACACTTACAGCTGTTTATAGGGATACAAATAAGAACAACGACAATAATAATAACAATAACTTCCCAACAGGTGCAGTTATAGGCATTGCTATAGGAAGTGTTTCAGCAGTCATCATTGTTGGAATCTTGTTATATGTTTTTGTGATAAAGAAGAAAAAAATGCTTTGATAATTGCAAAGACTGAATAACAACTTTATTATTTAATTTGAGTTTGATACTGCTTTAAATTAAAAAAATTATCAAAATTTAAAATCTTACATTCCTACTTTAAAATCTATCAAAGAATTCATTTACTTCAAAAGACTAACTATATATACCGCTTTGCTAAGATAATCAAAAAAAATGAAATGATGAAAGGATTTCACTTGATCCTATATTTTCATATTGTGCTTTAGACCAAAATACAATTCAATCTTATTTTAATCGAAGAAATTACACAATTTAATATTTAAAATCAAAGAATAAAAGCAATCCTTTACCTATGTTTTAGCACTTTTTTAGCGTATTAAGTGTTAAAAATTAGTTTGGAAAGAAGGAGAATCTAACGCATTATGATCATGTCTATTATTATCGCTATAGTAGGTGGAATAATACTAGCATTTAGTTATTTAGTATTTGAACCAGACACTATTATACAAATCATCGCTTTATTAGCAGGTTGGGGATGTTTAATATTTGCAGGATTATGTTTTATTTATTGGATTTTCACTACGTTAAAGGATAAGGTTGGAGGAAATTCTAGTCATAATTCCTCTTACCATAACAGCTATTCAAATAGGCATAGTTCTTCTTATAATTCAAATCAAAGTTATAATGATTCAACATCAAGCAATCTAAAGAGACCTGATGAATCTTTAGAAATCGATATAGCGAGGAGTATAGATCATTATCTTCCTGCCAAAACTCCTAGCACAAATATCAGCTGCAGAATTTATGGAAACACAATTAGTATAAGCGGAAAGATATGCTTATGGCATAGCTCCGATTTAAACAGACTTTCTAGCAGTATAAGTAACGGAATAAAAGCTGCACTAGAAAGAGCTAGTTCTCAAGGATATGATATTTATGATTTAAATAATATAGACACTAGCAGTCTAGAAATATCTGCAGCTAATGATTAAAAAGTAATTTAGGTGAAAAAGAAAATAAAAAGCTGTTGATAAGCCTCTGTATAAAAACAAAGATTTTCAACAGCTAGATTATAATTCCTTATAATTCCTTATAATCTACGATTTCCAACTCTATAAACCTTATCACCTGACCATTCTACTCTTTCACCATTTATTCTATAAAGTTTATTTCCAGAATATTCAATTCTAGCTCCTCCGACTTTATAAAGCCTAGCTCCAGAGTATTCGACTCTGAGATCACCTATTTTGTAGAGCTTATTACCACTCCATTGTGGTCTACCACCAAAATAAGCAATTAATATTTCTTCATCTGACATCATATTATTCACTCTCCTCCTTTAAAGAGCTTATCAAAATTATAGTTTTATACTTAAATTAGTATTACAAAATTTTTATCAGTTATATTGGAAAGAGAAAAAATAAGTTCATTGTATATGTACAAATAAAATATAATTGCTATCAAAATAAATATTTTGCAGTTAATAAAAAATTAGTGAAAGAAAAAACTTATTAAAAGTGAAAATCAATATGCCTTTTATTCAATCTTTCTACTGTTACATTCTTGCAAATATTATTCTCAGAATTTGAAATCAAAATAAAGCTTCTATTACCTTTATCTTCCTTGTTTAAAGAATCTACAGCATCTCCTGTAGTTCCACTACCAGCAAAGAAATCGATTACGATGGAATTTTTATTTGTCGTTGCTCTTACTAATTCTTTCATCAATTTCAAAGGCTTTGGAGTTGAAAAATAAGTTCTATCGCCAAATATTTCTTGTATTTCATCTTTGGCACTTGATGTAGTTCCAAAGCAATCAAATATCGCTGGAACTTTACTATCCTTTTCCTTTAATTTATCCCCATCAATATAAGGCTGTTTTATTGAATTCAACTTAGATTCTAATGTGTTCTTACATATAATAATGTACTCATAAGGGGTTTGCTTTTTATTAGGATTTAAAACAATTCTATTCTTATCAAAAAATGGATTTATCTTCTTCCACTTATGAAGCGAAACACAGCCTTCTAAAAATATAGTTTTGCACAAATCAAACAATTCGTCTCTTTCACCTTCATCAATATTAATTACAAGGAATCCATGCTTAGTAAGTAACTTTCGAGCTAAAATGATTCTATCTTTAATAAAGTTGATCCATCCGTCTATAAAACCTGAATCTTTGTATCCAATATAAGAAATATTGGAATTATATGGTGGATCTATCAAAATAGAATCAACTTTTCCATTCAAAGAATCTTGAATTCCTTTCAACGAATATAGATTCTCGGATTCTATTATATAATTGCCTCTACTCTTTCTAACTTCAAGGAAAGCTTTAGTATTTTCCAAAGGATTTTTATCTATAAAAGTATCTTTATAAATAGAGACCTTTTCTAAAGAAGAGCAATGAGCAAAAGCCCATTCTCCTATATAAGTAACCCAATCAGGAACAAAGATATCCCTTAAACTATTGCAATTAGTAAAACAACTTTTCCCTATGGTTGAGACATTCTTTAAATCAATTGAAGTCATAAGATCACATCCAGAAAATGCACTTCTTTCCAACACATTTACAGACTCAGGCATAGCAAAATCACCAACAGCCTTGTTTCTAGGGCAACAAATTATTTTAGTCTTGTCTTTGTTGAATAAGATGCCATTATCTACTACAAAATCAGGACTATTAGAAACAAATTCTATATCACCGCATTGAACAAATGGGTTATATCCAATAACCTTCAATGATTTTGGTAGAATCAATTTTTTTATACCATTACAAGAATAGAATGAATTCCTACATATTCTTTCTGTTCCATTTTTAATTACAAGCTCTGAAGTTTTACATGAGCACAAACATCCTATAACTTCTTTATTCGTCGAATAAACAACAGGACCATCTATTTCATAAAATCTACTATGATTTTCTAAGGTTATACTTTTACATCCAGAAAAAGGAAAATTCTTCATATGAATCAAAGAAGAAGGAATAACTACTTTTGTAAGCTTATCGCACATATAGAAAGCATGTTTTCCTATGAGCTTAATTCCATCGGGAATAATATATTCACCTTGCTTCTTTATACTACAATAAATAACACCATCTTTCTTTCCGATAAGTACATATTTTTTATATTCAAATTCAGTGGATTGATTATCCAATTCAAGATTAGGACATCCTGCAAAAGGATTATCACCCATAGAAACAACATTCTTACCGATAGTAAATCTCTTTAAATTTCGACAATTGTAGAATAGATCACCGCCAAGTTCTTCTACACTATCCGGACAAATAACCTCTTCTATTATTTGATTGTCCCAAAACAAACCAGATGCCAATTTTCTAACCCCATCTGGAACTATAACTACCTTTCCATTTCCATCATAGCTGACGGCCTCATCACCCACGATTTCAAACCCGTTCAACTTATAAGGCTTAGATAAAACACTGAGTTTCAAATCACCAAATCTACTTTCAAAGAATCCAAAATCATATATAGTTTCATCACCATTTTTTATGATTTCTTTTCTATCTATCAGTCCACTATATAGTCTAGAAGAATAAAGAATAGAAAGATAGCTTCCCTCTTTCTTTGGATTTGGAATGGAATTTGGATTCATATCTAATCCCCACTCGACGCAACGAATATACGAATTACCACAATACACGTCGAATTCGTTATCCAAATCAACTATTATTGTGGAAGCTGGATATCCCAAGTTCAAAAGTCTATCAATACATTCTAGAACAACAAATGACTTATGCGTGTTCAGTTTTAATCCATAACTATTGACTATAGTTATTCCTTTATCAAAGGTAGCTATTCCTAACTTTGCTAAAATAGTGCAACTGGTAGAACCATATTTTTTAACAAAGATATCAGGTTCTATTTCTTCAAATCCTAAGGCCCAATACAAAGCGATATATTTCATATCCTTCATAATTCTATTATCAATTGGAGTATTCATTCATTTTATCCTTCTATCTTAATAAACTCAGGTTCTTTATTTGGATTGTCTTCTATTTCTTTAAATCTTTTCAAGATAAGCTCACTATTTTCCGTAGAAGTTCTAAAATCAGTTTCAATCCATAAAGTTTCCAATTTATACTTCTTACAAAAGAATTCCATTTTTTCATAAATCATAGAAGATAGAGATATCTTCTTGATATCACTATCTTTAGGGTCTCTTTGTTTTAATCTTTTAAGTATGGTAGAAGGAGTTGCATACAAGATTACAGTCAAAGCAGGTTTACCTAATTTGGATAATAAGAAGTCATAGACATCTTGATTATATTCAGCACCAGACCAAGCGTAGTTAGAGCATAGATGTCTGTCAGTGACAATGTTATTATTTTTGTACTTTCCATACATATAAACTGATCCTAACCCATAGAATAGAGAAGTGAAATTTCTATCAGGATTAGAATTGACTTTGTCTCTTATCCTTAAATACTCATCAAAAGAATCACCTTCATCAAACAATTCATGAAGTGGTTTTTCAATAAACTTAAATCCCAATTCCTTGGCTACTATATTTGAGATAGTAGTCTTTCCAACTCCATCAAATCCTTCAATTGATATATGCTTCATCCTTGTTCTCCTCCTTTAAATGAATAAGTTCATCCAAAGACATGGGCGTAAAATCAGTAACATCCATTCCACATCGGCTAAATCTTTAAATGGTCTATGACACACTTTGAAGACAAACCTGTCTCCCAAGTGTAAATCAGATGTTTGATAAATCATTTCAATTAGGCCTCCTATTCTTTACTTCAGCTTTCTTGCCATCAGTAAACCCATCAAGAATTTCTAAATAACCAGAAACACGTCTAATTCTAGAGATATCGATAGAGCCACAAGAAGTACATTTGTCAAAGACACCTTTATTCTTACATTTATTACATACATCCATAGGAAAATTAAATCCAAGATAATGAACACCAGACTGGATGGCAATTTCCATCAAATCCTTTAGACCTTCAATATTTCCTAATGGGGCTTCTTTTAATTCAACATAAGATATCGATCCTCCATTACAGTATTTATGAAATGGTCCCTCGATCATTAGTTTTCTATAAGCCGGTATACGGGAATCCACATCAACATGAAAGGAATTAGTATAAAAGCCTTTCTTAATAATATCGTTTGAAGAAGTAAATACTTTGGAATCTAATTTAGTAAATCTTCCACTTATGAGTTCTCCACTAGTCGCTAACAAGGAAAAATTCAATTTGTATTCTTTAGTTAAAGAATCACAATAATTTCTCATATACTTAACAAACTCTAAAGTCATTTTCTTTATAGACTCATCTTCCCAATACTTCTTGCCAGATAATATTTCTACCATCTCACTAAGTCCTATGAATCCGATAGATAGAGTTCCATGTTTGAATACATCATATAAAGAATTATTATTAAAATTCTCACACCACATATTATATTTAGAATTTTGAGGAAACTTATCAGATCCAAGTCGACATGTTTTATAGAACCTATCCAAAAGAATATCCTTGGTTATAGAAGCTATATGAAACCATTTTAGCTTAAGAGCTTCTATTTTATCCTTAAAATCATAAGTAGGGTGTTCCTTATTGATTTCAAATGCCAATCTAGGAAGATTAATAGAAATGTTATCTATATTTCCTCTACCTATAGAGCCAATCTTTCCATACAAATCATCTACAACTCTAGTTCTACAGCCCATAACTGAAATAATCCTAGGATCAATAAGCTTATCTTCTTCGCAATCACACAGTAAATAATTAGGCATCATCTTAGAAGATGTACAATCTAATGCCAAATTTAATAAATCGAAGTTTTTATCTCCTTCAAATCTATTAACTCCATCATGCACTTTGAATACTAAATTTGGTTTATAGACTAAAGGACCTAAAGATTTAAATTCCTCTATTGTTACTTTTGCTATGAACCTAGCCAAATCAGTTTTAGCTAATCCTATATTCAAAGTAACATAATAGCTAGTAAGACCCATTCTATTATGATTCCCATTGCACCAAAGAATAAAGCTTTCGATTGAAGTTCTTAATATATCAAGATTGAATTCATTTTCGATAAATCCAAGCTTGACTAAAATCTCAGCTAAATCATCATCCCAATTCGCAAATGACATTCCTCCACTTTGCTCATTACCATAATCTTCTATCAACAATTCAAAATACTGAATCAATAATATAGGTAATTCAGAAGATTTCAAGCCTTTAAATATAGAATAATCAAAATTACTCAAATCAAAAGTAAGACAATTGTAAGTCTGACCATAAGCATCCAAATCATGAATATGGATATATCCATCTTTATGAAGTTTAGACCATTCTTCAGGTAAAGAATTCAAGATAGCATTCTTGAAATCTTTCTCACCTAAAGAATAATTATTTCCTACATAACTATATCTGTTAGCTGCATTTTCATTATTATTTTGTTTCATTATGTTTACCTCAATTTTTCAAAAACTTGATTTGAAGATCCGACAAACGGAATAGTGGAAGTACGTTTAGAAGATATGAAAGGACCATATTTTAAATAATTGATCTTAGATAGAATGCCTTTAGGAACGTCCTCTTTCCTATGACCTGTATAAAGTACGATGTTAAATTGCTCTTTATACAACTCATCCACCAGAGTTTCCAAAGCTTTTAGTTGGAATAAAGGTTCTCCACCTGTTATAGTCACTTTTCTAGTGATAGTATTCTTCTTCAACTCATTTATTAGTATCTTAATAGACCATTTATACCCATCCTTTATATCCCATATCTTCTCGTTTTGACAAAAAGGACATCTAATGTCGCAGCCTTGCATGAATATCAGTGTTCTAAGACCCGGTCCATCAGCGATACTATAATCATAACGAATGCAATTTAAGTAAATATAATCCATATTCCTATTCCTCTAGTTCTGAATTTATAATCTTGAACCTACACACATATCTATCCTCTTTTTTCCATTTCAAGTAATTCGAAGAAAGAATACTAGAATTTCCAATTCTTTTAGTAGACCTATTAATCCTTAAGGATTTGACTCTATTCTTTAGGCCTATACAATTCTTAATATCCTTTGAATTCCTACACTGAAGATATGGATCATTCCGATTTATTTCCATAAGTTCTTTATATTCGTCATAGTCAATTTCAATTACTGTGATTACATCATTCAAGCTATGATGTTTAACCCTGGGTTTATTTATGGCTATTTCCATAGCCATAGCTTTGGACAAAGCTCTTATAGCAAATGCTATAGGAACATATTTCTTTCTACCCACATGACCACATCTACAAACAACTTTATAATACTTTGAATAATCCATTTAAGGAATCCTCCATTGAGTAACTTAAATATAGGAATCCAATGGATTTAAATGGTCGCTTTGAAAGCGACATTTAGGAAAAATAGTCTTTCAAAGAATCAGTTATTTTCATAATAATTACAAAGTTCCTCAAAGTACATCTTCGGATTGGAGTCTTTATAATTGACAATTGCTTTATAAAACCTTGTTTTTTTATAATCGACAAATGAATTGTATTGTTGAAGAGAATATGCTTTCCAATTTCTAATGATATCTAATTCATTAGAAATAGAATAATTAAAAAATTTATTGTAATTTTCTTGCTTTTTAATATCATCAATTTCTTTTTTAGGTCCTTCATAGAGAAGGAAAGATTCATCTTCATCAATAGCAGGACATGTTTTAAATTTAAAAAAACAATTACATCCGGAGTTAAGCATTATTTTAAAATTAGCTCTGGATTCAATTTCTTGATATGTTACTTCTTTTTTCTCCATTACTTTTCTCAACTCAACCAAAAAAAGAGAAGGAACTTCTATTTCTTCGTCGATATAGAATTTGTTATTTAATAAATAATCTTTTACGCTTTGATCAACAACATCCAACATTAGCTTTAAAGGTTCTAGCAAATGAGAATCACATACTTTATCTCGCTTTAAATCATAAGTAAAATCATATAGTTTAGAAATTTCCCATCTTTTTTCTTCAAGCTTTAATTGTTTGACATTTTTTACTTGAGTTTTAACAAATTCTTTCTCATCATTTTCTAATGGATATCCAATATGATTTGAGCCGTATTTAATAAAAGAATAATAATTGTAGTCAAATTTAAAATATTGTTTTATCTTAATAAAAGTCATCATTTCTTTAAAGGATAACGAATTTTCAGCCCATTTAGGTAACAATTCAAAAAATCTACTTTTTACCAATTTAACATGAGAATAAAATTCTTTTAATTTATCTATATTATCTTCGTTAATTTCATCCTTGAAATCATAATTTTCCAATGTGTAATTCCTATTGATATATTCCTCATTGGATTCTGAATTTAAATGACCATTTAAAATGTCGTCAACGGAGACATTAAATAATTTGGAAATTAAATATATATTTTCTGTTTTAATACCTTTTCCGTTTTCCCATTGGGAAACAGCAGCCTTACTAACACCGATAGCCTTAGCCAAATTATCTTGTTTTAAATTTGAATCTTCTCTTAGTTTTTTTATTAATTTTCCAATTTCTTCATTACTTATCATTTTCTTCTTCCTCCAATGGATGCAAATATTCTTTTCTTATATCATCTAAAGTCAATGTATCCAGTCTTTCATATAGTTCTTTAGTTGCTTTCTTGTCCCTAGCTTTCTTTATTTCTTCAAAAGTACAGTATTGATTCCGGTCGTAAAAATAATTTCTCTGCTCTAAGAAATTCTTGCCGCCACAATACACTTTCTTTTCACTTTGATAATTCTTTTCTCCAGATTCTAACCTAGGAAATAAATCTTCAAATTCTTTAGTATGTATTTCTATTTCTTTCTCCTTTCCTTTATATTCATTCCATTGTTTTCTAATTCCAACCAAGCCAAATTTTATATCCGCCTCTACATAAATCCATTCTCTATTAGTATCAATATTATTTTTCTTTGCATACTCTAGAAGTAAATCATTAGGAATTTCTTCATTTTTCTTTATGATTTCATACCATTCAAGAGGAGTTCTTTCATTAAAATAGTAATTTAAAGAATTTGCTAAACCATCATGAATAAATCTGTTCTTTGGGGTGTTTTCAACTTTATAATGCTTAGTCTCTTCGCCATCTTTTATATAAACATCTAATGGTCTTTTACATTCCAAATAAAGTTCTTCAATTCTATCTATCAATCTTTTATTTTCTTTCTTTATCAAATAGAAATTTAAATAATTCTTATTAATGCAAGCACCATTATCTATTAAGAATTTTATCACTTTTCTATTTTCACTCTCTCTGTCATATGGTTTACCTGTAAGTCTTTCATGTCTCTTTAAATATTTAGATCCCGATTGTGCCTCATCATAAGTGGGATCACATACTTGTATGGCAGTTAGAATCATATCCTTTTGCCAAAAATCTAGTTTTTTAAATCTTTTTTCGATAATAGAACTACTATTGAGGACAAAATCATGGATAAAATATAATTGAAAATCAGCATCTTCCTTAGGCATAAATAATTTTTTTAATTCCCATATTTGTTCTTGCATTTTGCATTCTTTAAATTGAAGTAATGTATATTTGATCGAATAGTGAAGTTTTGAACATTCATCTTGGATGTTCATAACTCCATCAAGGTTTCTACAATAATCTGTCAATTGAAAGAAATTATTGAAAAGAAAATCAAATTTTTTTTTCATTCGTTGTCAATTCTCTTTGAATATACTTTTCTAGTAGTGATTCAAAAGTATCAATAGCAAGAATATATTGCTCTTGATATATATTAAACAAATTGAAATTTCTATCCAAAGGTAGACTATTAATATAAGATTGATTAAGAATAGAGTATTTCTTTAAGAAATCTATTTCTTTCTTCTTCTCACCATCCATCAATTCATCAACTGTAACACCTAGAATTTTGCATAACGTAGAAATTTTATCAACATCAGGTAATGTCTTCCCATTTTCCCAATCGCTGACAGCTTTAGCTGAAGTTTGTAAATATTGTTCACACAATTTTTTAGCTAAATCGTCCTGGCTTAACTTTAAATCACATCTTAAAGTCTTAATGAAATTTCCTATTTTTATTGAATCAATTTTGTTCATATAATTCTCCTCTCTTAAATTCTCTATCTAACTCTCTAGAATAAGATTCAAATCTAATTCTTTGACCCATCCTAGATTTCTTATAAGTGACAGATTCTTCTTCCAATTTAACATCTTCATCCTTTACGGCATTCACTCTTCTTTGATCGGTAGAATTATGGGCTTTGAAATAAGGATCTGCTCCCATTGCTTTTAGCCCAAGAAGATATTCTTCAAATGAAATTGTCCTAACATCTTCAATAGCTTTTTTCTTATGATGCTTCACCCTTGGAGTATTCCTGATTATTTGAGCTGCCTCTTTTTTACTGTCTTCTTCGACATAAAACCATTTTTCAATATAGTGTCCCTTTTTGACATGGCCGCATCTAGCTAGAACTTTGTAGTAATTCATGTGCTAACTCCTTTGCGCCGTTAATTCTATAAAAATAAAATCAAATATTTAATTAGGATCTTCTTAACCAGCTTTTTAACTATAATTAATTAGTTAAGAAAATCCACATTTCAATAAATAATACAGTATCAATTAATTTGTTGCAACATATAACAATAATATTTGTCTCTATCATTCTATCTAAAAATAGAAATAACAAGATGAGATAATCGTTTAAAGAGTACAGCAAAAAAACTTTTATAGGATAAATAGTGAGTTATAATATTTTTGGATATTGTGCAACAGATTAGGAAGGGATGTGATTGTGAAATTAGTTTTGTTATTTTTGAATTAATATTTTGAATATAAGCTAAGTATAAGTTTGACTGGAAATTTATGTAATTACTATTCATCATTTATATAGAATTCATAATAAAGTATATAAGAAAGGAAACATATGGGTAAATCATTTAAATCCAAAGAAGCTAAAGAAATGATTCAAGCCTTTGAATCTACAATAACAGAAATAAAAAAATCCAAAAATATATGCAATGATTACTACGGGAACATTCTAACAAACACAAAGTATTTAGCAACTTCAGGCTTTTTTAATGATCTTATAAAAAAGAATGTAAACGGAAAAGAAATAGACTACAAAGATAAGCAAATTAATTTGCTTATACAACATGTGTATCAGTACATAATAAGTAAGAAATATTTAGATACATGTAACTTCTTATTAAATTCAAATGAAAACCAAATATACAATGACATAAATAATCTTTCAGGAGTTACAAATCTATTAACTTGGTTTATAGCTTCTAAAGGCACAAAATTAAAAGCTGAGAACTCTTATTCTGACTTAGAAAGAAGAAAGAACAGTGGCTTTCTACATCAATCACAAGAAACAATTGATGCTGTAGCTAATATTAAGAATACTTCTTTTGAAGAAGCGTTTGCTACTTTCAAAGAAGATAGAGATAGCTTTTTAAAAGAAATAAACAGTATTGATAATAATTTTAAAGAATACAAAGGATTGGTTAATGTCTTTTTAGTTTTAAAAAATAAATACGATAAAATACAAAACAGTATCAAGGTAATAAAAGAGAACGAAGAGAAAGATAAGAATGAAATTAAAAAAGCGATAGATTACGTTTTAGCTGAAGAATTAGTCAATGCCTTAAGAGAGATTTCTATTGAAGAATTAGGAAGAGAAAAATCCGGGGTCAAAATAAAATGTTTAAAAGATGCTGGATATAATGACTTAGCTAAAGTATCCGGTGCATCAATAGAAGAAATTTCATCCATCTATGGAATCAGTAGAGATGCTGCTTACACCATAAAAAGCATCTGTGATTCGTATGCAAAGGAAATTAAGAAATCTCAGAAAGTAAAGTTTTCAACTGATAACAAAACAAAATCATCTTCTAAAGTCATTCGTTTAATTTATTTATATCTCAAGAAGAAAGAAGTGCGCAAAGTAATCGATGAGTTCAATAGTCAATACAACGATAAACTTCAAAAATCCATAAATATCATTACCGATGTCGGAAACGGAAGCACATGGATATTTGAATCCGATGAATATCGAAAGAAAGTCATAGATAACTACAATTTTTTACATCAAATTCTAAATGAGGATTTCAAGGAACTTTCAACACAAATAGATAACATTCTAGATTATTCTCCTACGACTACTTCAAAGAAAGCTTGGGCAGATTTTAGTGAAAACTCAATCAAATACTACAACACAATAGAAGAAATATATCCTGGAGTATTAGGAACTGATGATTCAATATACGGCTTACCTGAACAACTAGCTAGAGAAATACAAGACCAATGCTATTTTCCTGATGGATTATTATGTACTCTTAGAAGATATCAAGAATGGGGCGTTAAATACATCCTTCACCAAGAAAAAGCCTTGTTAGGAGATGAGATGGGTTTAGGTAAAACTATAGAAGCTATCGCTACTATGGTTTCCTTAAAGAATACTGGAGCAACACATTTCATAGTAGTTTGCCCTGCTTCTATTGTAACAAACTGGTGTAGAGAAATAACAAAGCAGAGCAAACTAAGCGTCACTAAGATCCATGGTGCAGGTAAGACAGAAGCTTTCAATTCTTGGATTAAAACCGGTGGTGTGGCCGTAACAAACTTTGAATCAACTTCAATCCTCAAAATGGAAGAAACTTTCAAATATTCTCTTTTAATAGTCGATGAAGCACACTATTTAAAAAATCCAAATACTAGAAGAAGCGAAAACACTTTGGAATTAACAAAACACACAGATAGAATTCTATTCATGACTGGAACTGCCTTAGAGAACAAAGTCGATGAAATGCTAAATCTTATCTATGATTTGAATCCAGGGATAGCTTGCAAAATTCAAAACATAGCATTTATGTCAACCGCACCACAGTTTCGTGAAGCAATAGCACCTGTATACTATCGAAGAAAGAGAGAAGATGTCTTAACTGAATTACCAGATAAGATAGAAAATGAAGAATGGTGTGATTTGAATCCAGAGGAAGAAGAGATATATGAAGATGCAGTATTAGAAAACAGATACAACGATGCAAGAAGAGTCTCTTGGAATATAAAAGACTTGAGTAAATCTTCTAAGGCCACAAGATTAAAAGAAATCATAGATGATGCAGAAAAGGATGGAAGAAAAGTCATAGTCTTCTCATTCTTCCTAGACACCATCTTTAAAATACATGATTTCTTGAAAGATAAATGCCTAAATCCAATATATGGTAAAGTGAATGTAAATAGAAGACAGGAAATCCTTGATGAATTTGAAAAAGCACCGGCTGGAACAGTTCTTTTAGCGCAGATTACTTCTGGAGGAGTAGGATTGAACATCCAATGTGCTAGCGTAGTAGTTATTTGCGAGCCACAATTCAAGCCTTCAATTGAGAATCAAGCAATATCTAGAGCATATAGAATGGGACAAACTAGAAACGTATTAGTCTTTAGATTATTAGCTGCAAACTCAATTGATGAAAAGTTACTAAACATCTTGAAAGAAAAACAAGAAATTTTCAATGCATTCGCAGACAAATCAGTAGCTGCCGAGAAACAAGCTGAGATCGATAATGAAACTTTCGGCAAAATTATCGAAGAAGAAATCGACAGAATCAAAAAGAAAAGAGGTGAAGAGCTACCAAACAGTAATGTTAAAGAAATTGAAGAAGTTAAAGTTAATGAAGATACAAATGAAGACAAAGGAAAAGATGATAATGATGTTGAGACTTATGATGCAACAAATAACGATCAATCCATTCAAGAAATAGACTCAAATAAAAATGAATATGAATTATGCGAAAACACTTCTTTTGTAAGTCATCCGACAGAAGTAAAAGAAGCGCAAATACTTAACAACAACAATGATAATAACCATAAAGAATATTATCAAAAACTAATGACTTATAAATACGATGAACTAGTTTGTTTCTTACTAAAGGAACACGGCCCAGCAAAATATGATTACTTTACTAATGAGCTTTGTAATAGCAAAAACAAAAAGGTTAGTAGAACCTCCGAAGGATTGTATTGTCATCACATAGACGAAGATAAAGAGATAAAGCTATCGGATGATAAACTTGCCAGACAATACCCATTCGCTTATCAAAAAGCAGATCGACTAGTCTATTGCAATATATTGGAGCATTTCTTACTACATATCCTCATTTACGAAAAGACGAAGAACAGTAATACCGGATTAGGAATTAACGGTGCAATTGCTTTTATGTGTCCTCAATTAAATGACTTATATGGTGGATATGAATTTAAAAAAGAATGGATTATTAGATGCATGTCTTTGGTGAAAAATGACTATGACTCATACATAGTCATGTTGAGAAGATTATGGGATGACATAAAAGACGACAAACTATTACCATCGTTTATAACAAAAGAATATCTATCAAGTGGATACAATAATAATCTATATGAGTTTATTTTAAAGGATTTGGAGAAGGAATAAGGAAAAAGCATTTATAGAAATTAAAATGATGTATACTAAGCCTTAGGTGATTTTCCATCCTTAGTTTTCCAATCAATATTACCATTTGAAGTTCTTCCAGCAACAAATGCCGAAGCTGCTGAAGGGCTTGAAAAAGGAATATCACAAATTGTTTTGTCATCAAGAATATATTGCTCGTATTTTTGCCTATCTTTTATTATTGATGATCTAGCACTTTTTACAAGCCCATTTCTAATTTCACTGCCTTTAAGCAAAATAAAAGATCCATTTTCCTTGATCATCTTAGCTTTAAGCTTACCTTTAAAATAAAACACTTGAAGTTCTTCTTTAGGAGATTTATTAGAATAATTGTAAGTATATTTATCAGTTTTAGGATCAAGTGAACATAAACTACTTGTTTTCCTTCTCACAATAGTGTCTAAGGTTAAACCACTTTTGTTTTTCCATACCTTCCAGCCATTTAAGCTAGATTTACCAACTATTTTAGCTGCTGTAGATGGGGAAGCAAACTCATACTTCAAAACAAACAATTCCTTAGAAACAATTCCTTTCATTTTTAAATCCGCCAACATTTTTTGGGAATTATTATCAAAAGAACTATGAGCAATAGCAGAAATTCTAGAGCCATTCAATACTGTTAAAGTTCCTGTTTTCTTATTATAAATACCATTAGCATGTACATTATCTTTTTGAATGTCTAAGAACACTTCTACATCATATGAATTTGATTTCTCATCTATATAAGAATTGACTTGTTTTTTGTCATCACTTGAAAAGGATTTAGTTTCATATTTCATCTTAATTTCATCTAAACCATATCTAAAGAAAGACAAAAACTCTTCGATATTTTTCTTAAAAGAATAGCAATCACTATCTACATCATAATCACTACCCTTAGAGTTTTTTAAAATATAAAGATTAGATTGACTATAATCTCTAATAAATAAGCGCTCCAATCCAAATATAATATCACTATTAAAAATAGGCTTGTTTGCACAGAAAACAATAACACAATCCCACCAATCCTTCTTAGCAATATGATCATTCATTCTATTCTCAAAATTAGAAGTTTGACCTATATACAACATTCTTTTTGAATAAAGACCTTCTTTAGAATTAATCAAGAAATAAACACACATTTTGTTTTTAATCTCTTGGTTACAATACTTAATAGATTCTTTAGGAACGACAAAGCATCTAAAAGAAAATGTTTTTTTAATAAATTCCTCTATACCATTATTTAAAAATCTAACTTCTAAAGAATCCATGCAAAGCCCTCTTTTTCCTCTTATCCTCAAATATTATAGCTAAATCCATACTTTAGAAAAAGATAATATTTTTTATAAAACAATTGCAGTACATAATGCAAAACAAAAACAGCATTGATAAAAAGACAAAAATACTATAATAGAGAAAAAACAAAAGACTCAATCTTTGTAGTTCAAAATATTGTCCATTGTTTTAGTTTGGATGTTATTTCTAACAAACTCACGAATTTCTTCTGGCAAATTATATTTATCAAAAAGATGTTCATCAATTTCAGAAATAGATTTATTCCACCAATCTTCATGATAATCTTGAATTGGTATGGCTCCCCAAGCAGACGTACTATGCTGAGAAAATTTGTTTACATATAAAAGAGCTCGACAAAATTTAGTCATTAAATATTTTGCATGCTTTTTTGCCAAATCAAATGTGTCAAAAGGACCTGATTCCAAATATGTTTCAGTACAAGCTTGATGAGGAAATGCGATAATAATGTCTGAAAAGGCACCACCCAATCCATTTTTTTCACTCATATTTCCCCATGCATAAGGAATTAATACTTTGTATTTTTCTAACATATTGTTTTTTCTAGGAAAATCATAATTATTAGATACATAAAGCATAAGTCCCGATTTTGCATAAATTGTTATATCATCTGGCTTTTGTATGGAAGTATAGATTCTACCAATTTTGTATTTCTCATACATTTTAGGATCATCGGTTTTAATTACATCGGTACTTAAGCCATATGGCTTACGTACCGATGTAATTTTCGCCATAGACACAAAAGATGGGCTACAAGAAACAATTTTCGCTAATTGTTTAATTTCTTTTGGCTTTTCTAATTCATTTTTTTGACATAAAAGCTTAACTATTTTTTCATCTTTACCATTATTTAATAAATGTTGAGCTCCATCTAATAAATTATCATAACCTCGTCTCCAAAGTATAATATTTACCCATTCAGCTCCTGATATTCCTGGAAATATATTTTGTCTATTATCAATAAAAACAATTTGTTTGTCGCTTTTAAATTCCGTTTTATTAATACTTGATAAATTATTAGCACTTTTTGGACCTTGCCAGCTAATTGGAAATATCAAACTAACAATGTCGCCTATTTTAATTGAAGTTAAATAAAAATCCGGATACACTTGCTGATGATTTTTTCCTTGATACGGTGGATTTCCAACTATTGCATTAAATTTCATTTCTACTCCTCCTTTATTCCAAAAACTTGGAAATTTAATTTTTTGAACTAGCTGAGCTTGTTTTTCCTTCATTTGATTGACTAAATCATCGAATGCATGTGCATTGATTTTACCATTTCTATAACCCAGGAGTGTTCTTTGTGTTATAGCCTTAGCCATGGGTGTCTTACAAATAACATAGATATTGTCATTTACAACTTCATCCCATATCTTTTGTTTTTCTTCAAATGACAATTCTCTATTACCACATTTGTTTTGATAGATACTGTAAGTGACATACAAGGGATAAAGACCTGTCTTAGAATTAATTTCTAAGATGTTTGCATTTGGATTAGCTAATGTATCTTTAGTTACTTGACCATTGTCCACAAATCTTGGAATATCTATCTCATTTTCGTATTCCTTATCATAAAAGCAGTATCCACCCAATGTCTGAGCCATATGGAGATTCACTACTCTCCAAGGAGTCAATACTGTTTCCTTGTCCGGATTTTTAAATGTAGAGAATAATTCAACTATTTTTTCCACTCTTTCCCTAGGTTCAAGATTATCCGCATTCTTAGCTATGCTCCTTATTCTTCTAGCACAGGCAATGAACATATTCTTATCATAATATTTGGTGAATTTCTTGAAAAGATCCTTGCTGACCCCTTTAGGCATGAATTCCTCCCAGGAGGAAACATCTACATTGTTTACAAAAGTATCAAGATTTATTTCCGTATCGAAATCTACATCCATTCCATATACGAGAAGTGGCATCCTAATAGATATTGCTCTCAATATGTTAATGGCTTTAGCTCTATTGTCTTTCTTCTTCCTAATCTCTTCTAATTCCTTCTTTTCATCTTCCGATAATTCTTTTTTAGGCTTTTGTTGTAGTTCTTCTAATCTTTCATATTCTTCATTGTTAAAGCCTTCTGCATTTATTTCTATATTGTTTACTCTACTACCGGGAACAGAATTGCCGATATTCTTTTTAAGCAGTTCAAATTCACTGATATCCATATCATCCAACTTTAAAAGTTCATCATTATATAATCTGGTATCATCGAATCCATTTTTAACTACTCTTTCTATATATGCTTTCTTCAATTCTTGTAAAAGCATTCCTACCCTAAATTCTTTCACTTGTGAACCATCAATAGAAACTACAGGACAGAAATTCAAGAATTTTCCAAGCTGTACTTCATCATTTATAGGTTTGTTTAATCTTGATTTGGATGTGGTTGAAACATGAACAGATTCAGCAATCATCTTAAGAGTTCTGTCGGGAGCAAAGTCAAAGACATAACAATTGTCTTTCATCTTTCCTTCTATATTAGCTGGACTTTGGACTCTAAATATAGTTTGAAGGTATTGACTAGCTGCAGTAGAATAAGATCCAGCTAACATCAAAACTGCAGTCCATTCAGGAACAGTCACACCAGTAGTAAGTCTTCCACACGATAAAGTAATAGTGTATTCATTATTGTTTATAGCTTTCCTTACTGCTTCTAATGCATTAGTAGTATCGATTTCCTCATCACCATCACCGGCAACATTAACTACTTTGAAATTGTTGAACACTGGATGCTTTTCAAGCAAATAACTCAAAGCCTTAGCTTCTTTAACGCCAGGCAAGACCCATAAAGTATGTTTGAATAAATTCCTATGTTCTTCAGTAGAAAAAGGATAATTCGATGAATCTGATTCCTTTGAAATCAAATTAAGGAAACTATTTATAGCATCTTCATGAACGAAGTCACCTATCTTTGCATTATCAGGCATATGCCTTCCATCAGATTTGACATCGCCTGTCCATGTTCTAAAGAACTCTTTAAAATTAAATGCTTTATCTTCTATATCATAGAAACCTATGATGGATTTCTCCAAGTGATAAGTATAGATGTTCATCTTAGGTAACTCTTCATAAGGGTTGGAATCGCCGAAATGTTTCAAAGCCCAGTCTTGCTTAGCTTCTTGTTCCATTATGTAATCCCAAGTGTAAATCTCTTCTTCCTTAAAATTAGAAAGTAGATTAAAAGGAGTTCCGGATAGATCCAACACTTTAGGAGTTCTATCAGGGTTATGATTTTTTAATAAATCTATGACTTTCTTTCCGAGTACGGTCTGAGTTCCTTCGTGAGCCTCATCTACAATGACCAAATCCCAATCAATAGAGAAAATCTCATCATTTTTATTGAAATCTCCACCAACAGCACTGGAGCCTCTTAAATCCTGCAAAGAAGCAAAATAGACAAAAGGCTTTCCATTTTCTACCAAAGTCTTTATTGATTTCTCTCCAAAGATTTTTGAGCCGAATTGATATTCAGTATTAAAAAATATCTTTTGAAAATCTTTATACCATCCGTCTTCAACAACAGGTCTATGAGTTATTATAATCGTCTTTTGAAAGTTCATTTCCTTAATGACTTGAAGTGCGGATAAGGTCTTACCAAATCTCATTTTGGCATTCCAAAGCATGTGATCGGATGTTTTAAATCTTTTTACCGTTTTCTTTATAGCATCTTCTTGCTCTGGTCTAAAAACTATAGGATTTCTATCGATGCTAATTTCATTTGAATTTAACGAAGTTCTTCCTTCTTTGACACAAGCAATAGCTTTCTTAGCGGTCTCTAAGTCTGTCTCAAACCATTCATTTTGAGTTTTGTTAGTATCAAAGAATCTGTTTTTAATACCGGAGCGTTTTAATACTTCATGGACATCATAATCTCTAAAGGCCTTTTTCTCACCTTTGTCATTTGTTTTAACTGCCAACTCAGTATATAGCAAGTCATAATCTATACCTGCAGTTGATGTGTATTCACCAATTCTTTGATTGGCAGCATAATTTAGTTCATGACAGTTAGGCAACAATTCATCCATACTTTTAGAAGTATGAACTGTCGCATCTCCAATTTTCAAAGAGCCTTCATGTTTCTTATCGTTGATCCTAAAAATATAGATTAGCTTATAATCAAAAGTAGAGTATAGCTTTGTATCATTCTTTTCATCCATGCTATCTGTTTCCTTTCATCAGACTTATAAACTTAATCTTCTTGTTCTTATCCCAATCCATGATCACACATCTCAATCCATTATGCTTTGAAACATCGTTATTCTTACATCCCGGACATAACTCTGGTTTAGGCGGATTATCATCAAACAAAGACATCTGATAGAATTCTGGTACAACATTATGGCAGCTAAAAGGAACTACCATCTTAAGTCCATCCATTTGAAAAAGATTCCAGCTTATTATTTCGGCAACCTTCTTCATAAATTCTAATTTAGGAAGATGGTTGAATCTATTTTGATAGTATTCCAAATAGTCGAAAAACAAATTCTCTCTCGCTATCAAAAGAGAATCTCCTTGGAATTCATATCCGTATATATTCTTTAAAGCTATAACAGATTGCTCTATCCATTCTTCATCTGAAGATGCATTCTCATTTATTACACGCATCTTCCTGTCGAAAAGACCTATCCTACTATTCAAATCAATAAAATTACCAGTGACTGTATCATATCTACTTACAAGATAAGGAGCCTCACCACAGGTTATCTCCAGCCTTGTATCTTTTACATAGTCTTTCCAAGTCTTATCATTCTTAAATTCAACCTTATTAGATGGTATCCAGGATTTATCATCGTCACTGGAAATATTAAATGATTCTTCATATCCAAACCAAGCATCATCTATCAGATTATTTTGTTTATTGCATACCCAAGAAGGAGTGAATACCTCGGCCATGGCCTTAATTCTTTTCGTTTGCTCAGCCTTGCTTTTCTCTACTCTGGGTTTTATAGGGTTTCTCTTGCCAATCAAAGAATTGGATTTAATGTTGTCCTGTTCTTTATACCCTCTCTTCTCATAATTGTTTGTTGCCCAAACAATATTCTTCTTTGTGGTTCGATCGCAAAGAAGAATATCCAGTATTTCAAGGTTTTCATCCAAGAAAGTTTTATCTTCCATCAGCTTTCAACTCCCTTCCAATATATTTTACGGAGTAATAGCACAAAATGAATAATATTTTTCAAAACCTACTGTTTGTGAGTCAAATTTGAAGGTTATTATAAGATTAGATAAAAAGCATTCAACTATTCTTCTTTATTTAATATTTTTAAACTTTTTTCTTTCCATTCATTCCAGCTATCTAAATTAAAGATTTTTTCATTCTTCTTAATAATAAACCTATCCTCATCGTTCATCATCGAACATTTATATTCAATTCCATTTACTTTAAATTTTAAAACACTCTCTTCTCGATTTTTACCATTTGTAGGTTCTAATTCCATAGTTATACTCAAATCTTTATTAGCTTCACTCAAAGCTTTGCTTAAAGCAAATGTATAGTACTCACACCATTGTCCGCTTCTAAATTTCTTATCTAAAAGCAAGACATACTTATCTGAATAAAAATAGATGTTTCCATTGCGGCACTGTTCGAACACTCCATCATATATAACAAAAAACTTGTACCATGGTTTTGGATCTTCTTTTTTGTTATCTTCTTTTTTGGAATCTTCTAAATCTTTTATTTTGTAATCTTCTATTATTCTTTTAAGAACTTCTTCAATATTATCTTTATTAGAATCAAATGAATTTAAGACTTCTCTAAGGCCATCCAATAAATTGAACTTATATTCAACATCCTTAGGATTGCTAGAACTATAGCAGTTCAAGAATGTATGTAATGACATATCACGATCATTATTTAGCAAAGGAAAAGACAATAGATTATTTCTTCTCTCCCAAAAGAAAGAACCCTTTGCTTTTGCTAAGATAGCTCTTAATAACAGTTCATAATTAGTAAATTCACCTATAATAAAGTTTTGGATAGAAATAATTTGATTTAGATTTTTTTCAAAAGATTCATAAGAGACATTTTCAATTCCTATCTTACTTAAACTCTTATTGTTTTTTACTAAGTAGAAAATAAATCCTAATTGACCTTTATTTTTCAATTCTTTATAGCTTTTATCAAACAAATCGACATATCTACTATCTTTATCAATTAATTTAGCCTTTAAAATCTCTTCTTCCACTTGCTCTTTCATAAGTCCATTTCTAATCGATTCTTTTGTATCATTATCTATTGATAAAAAGAATCTATAAACACCATGGGACTTTATTGAACTATCGATCAAAACTTTGACTGACTTCAATGCTTTAACTAGATTAGTTGGACTATCCAAATAAGGACGTTGATTTTCAATTATTCTATTAGTGACAATTTCTATTTCATTAAGTAAGTTTCTTTTATCAGTAAACTCCATATCATTTTTTCTAAACAGCGAAGATACTGAATAATAATAAACGAATATTTCAAAAAGATCTGCTCTTTCTATTTTATTTTGACCATTATTATTTTGATAATCTCCTAACCCAAATATCTTTCTATTCACAGATTCAATTTGTTTATCTTTAATAGATTTAAAAGGACCAGTCATAGCATCAAGAAAACTAGAAATCATTTGATAGGGCGAATCACAACATAATTTCGGAGTAATCCATTCTTTATCAACTATTCCTTTTTTATATTTATTTTCTATTTCAATTAATATTTTATCGTTTATATTGTTCTGGCCTAGACCTACTAAATATTGAAGATAAAAAATATTGCTTAATAAGTTATAGAAAGAATTATCAAAGCTCTTTTCTTTATTTTTATCATTCACATCTAATTGATTCCAAACATACTCAGTCCATTCGGCATCTAATTTTGTTTTATCTTCATTATTCCAATATTCATCGATATCTGATTTTAGATTTTCAAAAGGAGACAATGCTTTGCCACGAGCATTGATTTTTATATAAAGATCATCGCTTTTGCTTATATCATCGACATAAATAAAGTCAAACTGAAAGGGATTATTTTCATCCTTGTCAATAAAATTGACTATTTCGGTTTTATCACCTAAGTTCTCCTTTATTCTTCCACTGATTTCCACGATGATTGATAGCATATTTATAATGGACACATCATAATTCCATTCAGTCATCATGAACCAATCCTGGCTCATGATAAAACCTTTTAAATCTTTTCCATCTTTATTCCAAAAATCATTATAAATATTGTCTTTCTCTTTTGAATCTAAAATCCAAGATAAAAAAGATTCTATGAACCTATTAGTAGAAATCCTAGTTTGGTAGGATAATTTCTTTTTAATAGAATCAATCTCATCATATATTTTAAACTTAAAATAAATCAGCAAGTGCAAGAAATAAAGAGTAGTCAGTCTTTGTTGACCATCATAAGGATAAAACAATTTGCCTTTATATGATTGTTCGACCCTACCATATATAAAACCCAGATTGATTGATTTTGATTGAGACTTAATACAATCAAATATATCATCTAGAAGACGATTTCTTTTATATTTTATTGATTCATTACTATCATCTCCTTGAAGATAGTTTCTTTGAAATTCAGGAACATAAATAATATAGTCATTTATAAGTTTTTTAAAATATGATGAATTGTTGTTACCCATTCGTATCTTCTCCTTTCAATTTTAAAAAATCAGTCACTTTATTTGAAATATCCTTAAGGTAAGCTTCTCTATTATTTTTAGTCCAGAAATTCAAATTATCATCGGAATCAAAATTAGAATAAAACTTTAGGAAAATTCTCTCGGTACAAAGAAGCAATGGATATACATAATCTTCTTTATCCATTTCACCTTTGGCTTTTTTTAAAATCATTTCCCTTTTGGTAATGAATAGTGAATTTTTATATGTTCTATTAGTCGTTGAATCAAGTAAACATAAATTCCAAATTCCATCTTTTGTTGAAAAATACTCTTTTGCATCATCGTTATCAAAATTATCGTTTATCATGATATCTCTTAATTTGTTAAATTCTTTGTCGTTTTTAAACTTATCCAATTTCTTTTCTCCATAAGCATTTTCAAAAGATTTAAACAAAGTTATTAAATTAAAATCTTTTAATTTTTCTAATTTTTCTTTCTTCCTTTTAATAGCACTATAATTATTTTTAAACCATTCATATCTTGATTTCTTATCTGCTTTTTCTTCAGCCATTGCATGGATATGCTCTATATCATAGTTCTTTCCACCATCATATAAATTAAAAGGGAATCTTAGTTTTTCATCCGAATAAGACTGTAAATTATGAAGTAATAATATCTCTTTTATTTCATCTTTATTATCCTCATATTTGAGTTTTTTTAACTCTTCATCAAGATCATCACCATTCAATACTTTTCCTTGTATTTTTACCCTTATTGCCGTCTTAAATTCATCCATTTTTTCATCATCGTTACAATACTTATAGAATTCTTTAGAAATGTCAATGTCTTCACAAATACAGAATCCGACGAGGTGATAAGCATCAAAGTCATAATATAATTTTTGCATTCTATTAAAGCACTTAACAACTTCATTCCAGCAATGAGAAATAGTGTCCACTATATTCGACTTTTTATCATCTTTAATCCTTTCATAGATAGCATTGAAAGGGTCATCAGTTTTGTATTTCTTATATTTCTCATTTCCACATACGACTTCAAATAAAAAATCCATCCTGTTTATACTTTTTTCTTTCTCTGGACAAACAAAAGAATAGAATTCATCATGCATCAAAACAGTTTCGATATCATCCCATTCTTTTGCGATGATATTTTGTAATCTAGTCAAGCTTTGTCTTTCTTTAATAGGATCGATAGGAATAAATAATCCATATCCATCAGAAGAATAAGCAAACCTACAATTATTATCAATTTTATGACTTTCAAATATATGCCCTAGAAACAATGCTTTGATGAGTTCTGAACAAGATAATGGTATTCTTCCTTGATTGATATTTTGAAAAGTTTTAGCTTTATCATCATCGCCATTCATCTCTTGAACAACAAAACGGGTTCTTTCTTTTTCAAATAATACATTTCTTATGGCATTAATTTTTTCTGTATCTTTTTGAAACCAATCTTTTATTACTTCATATGCGTGAAAGATGTAGTAAAGCTCCATACTTTTTCCTACATCCTCTTCTTTTTTATTAGAAATATTGTCTAAGAAATCTTTAGTTTTTCTCTAGTATCATAGGAGATATCAAGACAATAATCCTTATCCATTTTCAAAAAAGAAGCTATCAATTTAATTGTAGTAAGCCTTTGTTGTCCGTCCAAAACATTCCATGTATCATCATTCTTATTATTCTTCTTTAAAATAAGAGGTTGTAAAGGATAAAAATCATTTGTGCTATCTTCATTAGTATTATAGAATTCATACAAATCATTCAGCAGCAATGTAATTTCCTTTTCTCCCCATCTGTATGTTCTTTGAAGAGATGGAACATTAAACTTTTTATATTTAGACACAATATCTTTAACACTCAACCATTGAGAATTATCCATAACACCCCCCTTAAATAACCTTTATTATTTTACATAAGAATGGATATTAAGTAACAAAACTAAGAAAGAAAATAAGGAAATGTACAAAATTTAGTTGATTCTATATACAAATCCTTTTAAATAACAAAGACAAGAAGCTGAATTCAATCATGCAAAACAATACTTAACTAACGATAAAAAAAGATATTCAAATCCAATTCTGCTTTGTTTTTTAATATATCATTTATATCATTAGTAAAAAAAATATTTCATTAAAAATATATATTTGTTATTTTTCTAAATTAATTTTGGTATATAATAAAAATCAGGAGGTATCTTTTATGATAGATATTGGAAATTCGATTTTATTCTTTTCAATGCTTATGTCTGGTGTAACTGGTATGAAAGCAGATTATTCGAAAGATTATATTACTTCCTTGGATTATCATTCCTCTACTCCAGTAGCAGCATTAAGGAGCACTAAAAATTATGAATAAATATAAATATTTAACTTGTCTATTCATTACCTTGAGTTTAATCTCTTGTTCGTCTAATAATAATATTACTAACCTTGTACACACAGAACCGGCTTATCTAGGCGATCATCAACTCTACGGCTATGAAAAAGGTACTTTAAGAAAAAATAGCGAAAATAAGTATTATGTTTCTGATAGATTTGGATTCGCACATTATCTTTGTGTTACTAGAGCCACAAAAGAACCTGATGTCTTGTTCTATTCAGCTATAGATACAAACATCAGTTACAACAAGAAAAAGGAAACTAATCGCTTAACATTAAAAGACTTTGAAGTAGGAGAACAAGTTATCTTTTGGTGGGACCTAGGATTTGAAGGTAATTATAAGTACTACAACTTACCTGTGATGTATATATGGAAATATTCAGATAAAGTTGAATTAACTCCATTCCACAAAGAGAAAGGTGATTTCTTAAAGCCAAACTCTGAAAGAGAAAGAACTTGGGACAAATTCTTTGAAACCACTGATGGCAAAATCTATTGCAGCTACTATGACTACAATGAATCTGGTATGGTTTTCGATTGGAAGTATCAACCGACTACTTATAAGGAAAGTCATACTTATGATTGCTATGTACTTGATGGATGCAATTTAGCTGCTTTTTTGATATGTAATGAGGAAACATTCTAGTTTGAGTTTAATAAATAGGGTTGTATTAAATATTAGTCAATCATAATATTTATTTTATATAACTGGCAATTAATCAATTTCTACAACTATAGCTTCAAAATTATAATAATTTCAAATCCGTATATAAATCGGTTGGTTATTAACATTTAAAAGCAAAAATTATTAGAAGATAAAAATGCATTATTTGAATATGTATCATTCAATCAGATAAAGTTAAAAAGGCTTTAAACCTTTTTAACTTTATTTTATTACATAAAATTGGTTACTTTAGTATTTTACGAATATCGCAAACATTTTTCGATTTTTTAAATGAGATAATACTAGTAATTATTTGCTTTCTTTTTTCATTTGGTGATTCAAGAATAATCTATCTTCAATAATTGATATGAGTTCATGAAAGATCATTCCAAAGCCGAACATCATGATGATAATATCCATAGAAAAATCAATCAGGCCACTGACATAAAAGATGTACCATAATCCATAATAAAGAAAGTTAACCAAGAGTGAATTTATGGCATTGAAATATGTTTTTCCTATTCCAATAAAAATACTATCTGGGATAACACATAAAGTATATGCTATATAGAAAGGGACTAACTTTATAGTTATCAAAAATATCTCTTCATAGTTTTCCAGTTTTTCTAGTCCTTTAAAGAAGGGAATCCATAATGGAATACTAAGAGACCAAACTATAAATATGAACAAACTTATTAAGTAATAATTACTTTGCGTAAGATTGGAATAATCCTTCTTGCAATCACTCTTTATAACTTCACCCAGTGCAGTGACTGGAATCAATAACCATCCCCATATAAAATTATTGGCAACCCAATAATTACCTTGCTCTGAAACCATATTTACCATTCTAGCAATCATCAAAGCATAGACAATATTGTCTATAAGTTGTTGTGTTCCAGAAAATAGACCTGTTTTCAACCAATCCAAAGATAATTGTTTGTCTTCCTTTTTAAATAGAGAAGCTTTCAAATAGCCTTCGAAATACAAGACAAGAATTCCTGACACAGCCAATACTGAATTGGTGATCATATTAGATATAGCTATTCCATTAACACCAAGAAAAGGAATCAAAAGAAAATCAGATATGATTCCTAATATGACTTGCAGTCCAAGAAAGATATAGATATTCTTAGGCTTATCCAAAGTTACAAATACAACATTTATAAAACTAGGAATAATTCCAATCATGAATGCTATGGTTTCTAACTGTAGATAGGTCTTCATTTCACTTATATCATTCGTCTCTGGATTCATAAAGCTGATGAGATTAAATCCATAAACAAGTACACATATGTTGAATATAAAATAGAGAATGAAAACAACTAATCCCATTTTAAATATATGTGTTTCTAAATTATTCTTATCTTTGACTAGCAATTTATTCAAAATCGAATAAAGAGGAACAATGAGAAATGCCTTGATAGTCTCATCGATCAAGTCAAACCACTCCATCTGACCTACAATATCAATACCAGTTGAAGATACATTGGTAGAAAGAAGATAGGTTCTAATAACTTGATAAATCGCAGGGACTAAAGCCAAAGACACTAAAGAAATCCAAAGTTTCCAATCAAACGATTTCAAGTTAACAAACTTCAATTTAATTCTAGCAATCATCCTATTTCCTCTTTTATCTTATCTCTATATAACTCAACCCAAATCTCGCTTTCCTTAACCCAAGTAAAGATTCTTTCGTAATCCTTTGATTTCTTGTTAGTGTTTTTAAGTCTTTCTTCCATCACATCAATCATCTTATCAGCCCAATTACATTTTAAAGATTCATCGGCATTATATAGATTGAGTATTCTCTTTAATCCTTTAAATACTTCTTCATTGTTTCTATCACGACTTCCGATATTTAACCAAGTCCAAACTATATAGATTAAATCTTCATATTCTTTTCCAATCTTCACCGAATCCCAATCTATTATTCCAACTACTTCACTACCTTTGAACACAACGTTCAAAGGTGAAAGATCTCCATGAACATAGACTTTTTCACCGCCTAAGATAGATTTTGAAACTTCGTTTAGCTTTTTCAATTTCTTGACTACGCTTTCAATCTCAGACCATTCCATTCGATTAACTCCAGAAAATGTATTACCTTGGAAATAAGTCAGATAATCAAGACCATTTTTTTGTTCCAATAATTTTGGAATGAATTCAAGGTTTTTATCTTTCAAATCTTCAAGGAATTTATATTCGATTTCATTATCTGTAGATTTCTTTACAATTCTTCCATTCTCTAGTCTAACATTAGAATTAGAATAGCCACCATTCAAACTTGTTGAATAGAATTTAAATTCGTAAATTCCTCTATTTAATTCATCTAACAACTTATTACATTCATTATCTATATCAATTTGTTCTTCAAGTTTGTAGTCTACTAAAGAGCCATATATTGTATGACCTATTTTCACATTTCCTTCTTCTGATAGAGTAAATCTATCTTCATCAGGAAATTCTTCTTTTAAGAACTTGTAAAACCATCGGTTATAGTCGATTCCAAATTTGAGTAATTTTATTACCTTATCAGAATGACGCTCGTAATTGAGAAGACCGTAATTCAATAAATGATACGTTAGTGGATTACAAAAATAAGTACTTCTATCCTGATTAGAAACAAGGCCTTTATTTATAGACGACAAAGTCATTTCTCTTTTGTTTAATAACGAATCAAATATATTATTTGATTTATATATTTTTTCTAATGTAACATCACTAGTAAGTAATCCGAAAGAGAATCCATAAGCATTGATTCTAGACCATGGATCAGAGAATTTTTCAAAGATAACTGCATCATCATTTTTTAATATCATATCGAAGACATCCATAGCATTAACACTCCAAACAATTCGGTTATTTGAGCCATCATCTAAAAGTCTTCCATTCCACGACAATTTAAGATACTCTTTATCAATCAAATACTTTAGACCATTAAAAGAACGGTATTGAACTATATAATCTAAGATTGATTTGCCAAATTCATCATAAGAAGCGATGACAGGTTGGTCGATATTATTTTTCTCATTTTCTAGTTCTTTAAAATATATGATGTCATTCTTATAAGCTGCATAACGAATTCCTTTTAGAGGAAAATCATTATTTTCTTCTTCTCCTCCATATACTATATACTTCAAAGAAGTATTTAATATTCTTTCTAATGGTGCAATATAATCAGCCTTAAATGGTCTTTCACCAGAAACCATTTTGCTAAAGTTAGACTTTTCTTTTTTAGCCGTTTCATAAGGATTTGAATAATCAGCCTGGCGTAAGATTCTAATCAATAATTCTTGATAGCTAAGATTAGCTTTATTAAGAACCTTCTCAAATCTTTCTTTCCGAGTTGTATCTCTGTTCATTTTCTTAAACCTTCTTAGAAAGATTATAAGAAAAATAAATATAAAAAGTAGTCATTTATTAGCAAAAGGGTAGTCATTCTTAATTTGCTCATAACAAACTGAATCTTTTAAAAATATGACTACCATCAACACTTATGTCAATAAAGCACTGAATGTTTGAATAAAATTTATGTATTAAAAAACTAAATTCCAAATTTATGAACGCCAGTTATAGTAAGAGTATTTGAAACTATTGGTTCACTAGATCCATTAATATAAATTTCCAAAGTTACATAAGTTATATTATCATTATACCAATTTTCATTTTTCTTCAAATGATATGTACAACCTTCTATAGTTTCATTTGTAAATGTACCATCATAACTAACATCACTATCTTTTCTTCGTGTTTTCCACTTAAAACTTGTCACTTTGCTTTTTATACCACTCGGCAATATTGTTGCTTTTAATCTAAAGTCTTTAGCTGTTCTTTTCGCTGTTTCCAATCCATTTAAAGATTCTATTGATACACTAGGTTCACAAATCCATTCTTTATTTGCTGATTGATATTTAACAACATAAAGTCTATCTTTTTTCACCCCAAAGGAATCACCTAAAGCATAAAAATTATAAGGATTACACTTACCATTTGCTGGATTTCCTACAATCTGTTTTGATTCAACCATATTGCTATTCTTGATATTTAAAATAGATCCATCATTATCAGTAATTACATAGCCACCAAAATTATTTATGTTGGCTGTACCATTCAAAAGGAACAATCCATCATCATATCCAGTTGGATATGTAACACCATTTGTTAGAGGGTCTACAAAAGATTTATCGTAAACTGCTAATTGATTTATGTTGAAGTCAACATTAGTCCCAATTGTTAGTTTCCCACCAGGCATAACTTTAATATCTTGAGTACTAGTAACAGTCGCTTTGTCATTATTTATAGAATGGAAATTAACTTCATTAACATAAGATAAAGGAAATAAGACTGTATCAGTTTTAACATCTCTATTGCCAAGAATAGGAACGTTTAATGATATTTTAAAGTAATTAATAGCATGATTTCCATAAAAATCAAGAATCAACAAATCATTATTCTTAGCATCTTTTTTACAATTTGAAATCAGATATCCACCATTAGATTGTAATAAATAGCTCTTTTCATTGCCATATAGATTAATTTCTACTTGATTATGGCTTTTATTACCATACATTGCACCTAGTCCAATTATATTACTGCCTTGATTACTTCTCACTTTACTTTTAATATTTGGCATATAAACAGTATTGAAAGGAGAACATTCAAAAGACAGTTTATTAGCCACAGCAGCCCCTTTACCTCCGCCCAATGCCACCAGTGCACTACCGCCTCTATTTTCGCCAATTACCATCACACTTTTTAAAGTAGAGCCACTATTGTTTTCAATCGCAAAAACATCATCATCTCCAGTGATGTTTCCTTGATTTTTTATTAATCCATTGTTTTTTATTTGAGCTTGCCCATCCGACATACCGTCACAATAGATCTCAGCATATTTGTAGCATGTTTGACCACATGGTCCTTTTGATCCACCTTGTCCACCTATGACACCTCCGACATTTATAGTACCATTATTAATTATTTGAACATCTTTTCCTATTGTTACTTGAGTCGTCCTATATTTTTCAGGTTTATCTAAAGCTATAGTACCATTAGCAAACTCTTTCACAGTATCACTGCCACCAACTCCCCAATCATATACATTATCTGATACATCAACATCATTACCATTTTTATCCTTGGTAGTCGTATATTTAGTTTTCCATACTTCAAATCTAAGATTGCCTTGAAAAGGTAAGTTCAAAGTAACTTTTTTGTTGATAGTAAATCCACTCTTTATGGTGTAGAACGTGCCTGGAATAACCCAAACATCAACATTTGAGGTTGAGCTATTTGCCACTGAAATAGCCTTTTCTATTGAAGTATAGTAAGTATTTCCAATATAGCAGACTTTCTTTTCTTCTGTAGCTGTTATTTTTTGTGTTCGGGTATTCGAATCTGGCTTATAAATAATCCATGAGCTATATCCTATTACTGAGGATGACAAACAAAATATTACTAACGATAGAGTAGTTTTAGAATGTAAATGCTTCATATTCAAGCTCCAGTCGCTATCAATTCCGCAGAACAAGAAAGACTTGGAACATTAGAATAGAATTTCTTTATATCGCCATCTTTGTCAACAACTTTATATTTCAAATCAAATTTAGTAGTATCACCATCTTTTAATGAGAAAGAAATCTCATTTATATAAGCTGCAGATTGAGGAGAAGTATTATTGCCTACAAGCAAACCATCACCCGATGGTTTGTTTTCGACATAAGAAATAAATTTAGGGTTAGAGCATTTAAGAGTAACTCTTGCATGGATATATTCATCACTACTTATAAATCCATTAGCATTTTCGTTGATTATAGAAAAAGAAAAAAATAATGATCCGGCATTAACAATCGTTGAATCCTTGACCATTCCATCTGAACCAAGAGAAAAGTCAGCTGAACTAGATGTAATCTTTATAATATCTTTAGTCTCAGCTATATCTTCAACAGATGCATTTATATCAATTGAGTTTTTTGGATTAGAAACAATAGTCCAACTAGAAAATCCAATGCTAAAAATTGAAGGAAGTGTTAGTAAGATACACCACCCCCCCACCGACTATTTTTACACTGTTTCTCTTTAGAAAATTATTTTGCTTCTTTTTCATATCAATTGATTATATCATATCAAAACATATTATATTTTATGATGTGTTATACCGAATTTAGAAGTGTTTATTCTATTAAAGAAATCTAAATAGACAAATAATTCCTTTTTCAAAAATTTTAAAAACTTCTAGGAAGAAACTATATTCAATTTATATTGATAATTTCAGCTATAAAAGCACTTTAAATCATAAATTAACCTAGAATTAATGTTAAGTGTTAAAATATAACTTAGTTAAGTCAAAAGAGATACTAACTCATATTAAAGGATAGGTGATAAATCGATGAAAAACAGCGGTCTCTTAAAGAACAAGACTCTAATAATCGGCTGTGGAAGACTTGGTTCTTCCATAGCTAACAAGGATTCCTCCAACGGAAAAAACGTTATGATCATGGATTCTGATCCAATGTCTTTTGAAAAACTATCCGAGGGATTTAGTGGTTATACATTTGTTGGAGATGCCACTGATATGTCTCTTCTCGAAGAAGCATACATAACTTCAACAAGAGAAATAATCATCACCACCGGTGATGATAACACCAATGTCTTTTTGGCATTAGTCGCTAGAAAAATATACAACGTTCCTCAAATCTACGTTAGATTGGACGATCCTAACTTGGAAGTTTTATTAGAAAACTGTAACGTCCATGCAATCTATCCTTTCAAGCTCTCTTTAGAAGAATTTTTAGATATAAGAGAAAAGAATGATGGAGGCTTAAAGAAATGAGAATAGTAATAGCTGATGGCAGCTCTGCTGCTGACTATGTCATCAAAGCCTTCAGAAAGATAGGAAACGAGTTGATTGTCATCAACTCGAGAAAAGATATAGTTCAATATCTAGTCAAATCCAATCAAATCCCAGTCATCTATGGTGAGCCGTACAAGACTTCAATACTAAGAGAAGCGCATATCGAAGGAGCTGATCTTTTCATAGCGTTAGGAAAAGAAGATACGGATAACTTTGTAAGCTGCATGTTGGCAAAGAAAGTCTTCCATGTCAAGAAATGTATTTGTACAGTGAACGACCCTTCATATGTCGAATTGTTTAGGAAATTAGGTCTAGATAGTGTCGTATCATCAACACAAATCTTAGCTTCATCAATTTTTAGTGAATCTTCACTTGAGAAATTTACTAAATCCATGTCTTTTGAAGATGATAAAATTGTTTTAACTGAAATCATAGTTAAAGAAAACTATGAATTGAGTGGAAGAAAGATTATGGATATAAACTTTCCTAAGACCGGAACAATCTCATGTGTCTATAGAAAGCCCAGCGTCATAATTCCTAACGGACAAACCACCATCTATCCAAATGATAAGCTTTTTATCGTCTCTTCTCCTAAGGAACAAAAAGACATTATCAAGTTCGTACAAAAAGAAAAGAAAGTTGTGCAATAATGAAAAAGCAAGCTAAAGGTTATAGATTGATTTTCGGTTATTTGGGAATATTCCTAATATTAATAGGAATCATCACCATGCTCCCTTTGATTCTACTTACTTTTTATCCAGGTGAATCAAACTGCTGGTTAAGTTTTTTCATACCGGGAATGAGTTCGATAGGATTAGGATTCTTGCTATTTCTTTTGATTTATAAACGTGAAAGAACACAACTAGAGAAATTCCAGGATTCAGCATTACTAGTCATGATATGGTTATCAGCCATTCTTATTGGATCCGTACCATTCATGTTAAGAGGATATACAACTCCTGATTTTGCTAAATATAGAATGAATTTCTCAGATGCCGTATTTGAATCCACTTCCGGATATACTAGTACAGGTTTGACTGTCTTTAACTTTGATATGTCTTACCCCGGATACCATATCTACACATTTTATAGAAGCATATTACTATTGTTTGGTGGAATAGGTTTGGTCTTGATTGTCACTTCCGCAATTTCGGATAAATATGGGTTAAAGCTTTATACAGCCGAAGGCCATAACGACAAGCTTATGCCAAACCTAGCAAAATCTGCAAGATTGATCTTGTTGATTTATCTTGGATATATCTTTCTTGGGTTCCTATCTTATTGGTTGATAGGAGGAATGGAACCATTCGATGCCATCAACCATGCGATAGCAGCTATTGCCACAGGTGGCTTTTCAACTAGAGAAGGTGGTATACCTGAAATAATAAAAGAAGGTGGATATAATTCTATTACTGGTTGGCCAGTAAATGGATTAGCAATAAATATAACATCTGTTATTTTGATGCTTCTAGGAGGAACAAATTTCGTATTACATCTTTTCTTATTCAAAGGGAAGTTGAAGAAGATACTAAAAGATTCAGAAATTAAATTCTTCTTGATCTTAAGCATTATTATGATTCCTTTGTTCTATATTTCTATATTCACTTCCTTAAGTCAACAACTCTCAGCATTAGATTCTTGGGGAGAAGGAACATACCTATATTTTTCTGCCTTGACTACTACTGGTTTCTCTACTACGACTGATATAAAACAATTAGGTGAAGCTGCTTTAATTCTATCCATCATAGCAATGACCATCGGTGGTGGAATGGGATCTACAGCAGGTGGTGTAAAGCAATATAGATTTGTCGTAGCCTACAAAGCTTTATATTGGTCTTTAAGAGATAGACTTTCTTCAAAGAGAAAATTCTATCCCCACACAATTTATAGATTAGGAGAGAGTAAAGAAATCAATAAGTTAGATTTCTTAGAATCTTATGGTTATTTGATTCTTTATGTAACTATCATGATGGTTGGAGGCACAATAATAACCATATTAGGAAAGAATACGGATGGATATTCGGCTATCGAATGCATATTCGAGTTTGCATCCGCATTGTCTGGTACTGGATTGAGTGTTGGAGTTACAACCGGTGTTGGTCTTCCTATGGCCAACGCTGTAGCAATAAGATGGGTCTTAGTATTTGGAATGTTTGCAGGACGTTTGGAGTTGATTTGCATATACTTTGCTTTCTATAGGTTCATTAGAGATATTCTTAGAAGGCCTACTTATTAGAAATTACATCAATGAATATCAAGATTATAAAAGAGGATTCGCAAAAATCTTCTTTTTTCTTGTATAATTTATTTATTATGATTGGAGATAGAAATATGAAAACAAATGGTGATGAATTTGATCCTATAGATTACTATTTGAATGAACTTCAGCCTAGATTAAAAGAAAATGCCGAGAAATACATCGATGAATTATTGAAAAAAGCCAAAGTAAACACCGGTGAAAATGAAGCTCTGAGTAAGAAATATAGATCAGCTCAAGATGCTCACAATGCAAATGAATATAGATTGAAGAAACTAAAAGGGTGGAGAATCTTCTTCTACGTCGTCATGGCAATCGGTCTGATAGCTATGATTGTAGGAATCATCATGTGGTTAGAAAATACAAAAAAGCCAGATGGAAATATAATTTCAGGCTTGATTACCACTTTGGTAGGTGGTGCTGTCGCCATCATTTGTCTTTGTGTAAATATCTTCTACTTCAACAAGAAAATAAAGGCTTTAGCCTTAGTAACTAAAGAGAGCGGTGAGAAAGCAAGTGAAGCTTACAACAACGTCTATAACTCTTTGAAAAATGTCTACAATTACTTTGATTTCAGCGATTTCAAAAAGGTCTTAAAAGAGACTACAGACATTTTTGAATTAGATGATTACTTAACTCCAAAAAAGCTAAGAATGTTGGAGAAAGTATATCAATATAGCGAATCCCTTTCCAAAGACGAATGTATAGTCGATGTACAATCTGGATCAATCCAAGGAAATCCGTTCATAAGATTGAATGTGAAGAGAATGGACCAAGTGAATCAGACATACACAGGATCCAGAGTGGTGTCTTACACTGAAACCTATAGGGATTCCGATGGAAAACTCTGCACTAGAACTGTGACTGAAACATTGATTGGACATTACACTGCACCTCGTCCTTCATATGGAGTTAATTCTTACCTAATATACGGAAATACTGCAGCACCAGACTTAACCTTTACTAGAACTCCAAACATGACTGGAAAGATTTCCGATGATGAAGCTGAAAAAATAGCTAAGAGAGGTGAGAAAGAATTGAACAGGCTCGCTGATAAAGCTATCAAAGAAGGAAGGAACTTCACTCCTTTAGCAAATACTAAGTTTGAAGTCATGTTTAAGGCCTATGACAGAAACAACGAAGTTCAATATAGATTATTATTCACACCTCTAGCTCAGCAAAACATGTTGGAAGTATTGACTGGAAAAGCAGGATTTGGTGATGATTTTGGCTTCTACAAGGAACATAAGATCAACATCATTTGTTCTGATCATGGTGGTGCAATCTACAACTATGAAAGATTCTATGTGAACTACGATTGCAATGAATTAAAGAAAGACTTTGTAAATGAAATTCAAAGAGTCTTCGATTCAATATTCTTCGATCTTATTCCTCTATTAGCTATACCTTTGTATCAAACCACAGAGGGTGGGGAATTCAATGTCGATGAAGATCTACCTAATGTATCTAGATATGAGGCTGAGACTGTTGTAAATAACTACGATGACTTAGAAGTCTTTAGACCTGCCGAAACCTCTACAGATCAGATACTCAAAGTCAATTTTGATGGAAAGAGTAAATCTACTGATCAATACTCTGTATTGTCGACTTCAAATAAAGTATTCGATAGGGTATATGTCGACATGGTCATGGCCGGTAATGGGAAATTATATCCTGTCGACGTTCCTTGGAAGGAATATGTTGAAGCATCAAGACAAACATTCATCCATATAGAGGATTTCAAACCCGAAAAGAAGGAAGGTGAAGAGGAGCCAGTCATGAGATATGGTCAAAGATACGCTATGAAAGACTCAAACCAAACTATTTTCAGATATCGTTGGAATCTAGGCTTTCCACTTGGTGGTAAAAGAGACCAAAGTTATGGTAAAATAGTTGATGAAGATATGTAATTCTTTACTTGTTCAAAAAAAAGAACAATGATGAAAGTCGAGTCGATTAGATAAAAAAGAAAGGACAAAAAATTATGGCAAACCCATTAGATGAAGTAAATGGCCCTATCGCCGAACAAGGAAGAGATGTCAACGTCATCCAAAAGCAAATTCCTGTCAAAGTCGGAGTAGGATCCACGATTTTCGAAGTTTTGTTGTGGATATTTGGAATCTTTCCAGGAGTAATTTTCTTGGTCATGAAGCAAAAGGCTAGAAACCACCTCCGTTCTTTGGAGCAAAGGGTTCAACACGATGCTTCAACAATAGACAACTACTTGGAACAAAGAGTTCAAATCTTGAAGAACGCTGCCAAGATCTTGGACAAGGCTATCGATTTCGACAAGGATACCTACACAAAGATTGCTGCTTATAGAAGTGGAAATGGAAGAGCTGCTGACGACAATCTCAGAAATGAGACAAACGCTAACATCGACAAGCTCTTCGGTCAAATCAACGTTGCTTTCGAGCAATATCCTGACCTCAAAGCTCATAACGAACTCGAAGAGTGCTTGAGACAAAACTCCTACCTCCAAAAGGAAATCACTGCTGCTAGAGAGCAATACAACGATACTATCTATAAGTGGAACCATGACATCATGCAATGGCCTACCATGATGATCGTCGCTGCTAAAGACGGATACACCACTAGAATCCCCTTCACTGCCAGCAAGGAAGTCAAGGAAGAAGCTAGAGGAACATTCTTCTAAACTAGTAGAAATTAGGAATCTAAAAAGGGGCTGTTACGAAATCAACTCTTCGGAAACAGCATCTACTAGAAGCAA
>ERZ1034913.80-NODE-80-length-97000-cov-5.789932_pt1 | contig 97000 bp, 103 predicted proteins | sample MGYA00520697_ERZ1034913 | MGnify/ENA primary metagenome ERZ1034913 (study PRJEB33766, sample SAMN09781786) | gut metagenome | biome: gut microbiome | host: Homo sapiens | place: Madagascar | study: EMG produced TPA metagenomics assembly of the PRJNA485056 data set...
ATATAATAATATTTAACAACTCACGATAACAATCTCTTATCGATGGTAATCTACTTCCTATGCAACCAGTAGCACCAAAAACATCGCGTGGCATTCAAGAGGCAGACGTCTGGGCTGCCGCAGACGCCTTGCTGGCCGATGGCCAGAAACCCACGATTGAAAAAGTCCGCCAGCGCATGGGGCGCGGCTCCCCCAATACCGTGGCCCCCATGCTGGACGCCTGGTTCGCCACACTGGGCGCACGCCTGGGGCTGAATCAGCAGACGCAGGAGCTGCGCAATTCCGTGCCCAACGAAGTGCTGGAAGCCGCACAAACCCTGTGGAGCAGTGCACTGGAGCAAGCGCGTGAACTCGCAGAACAGGCACTGGAAGTCAGAGAAAAGGCAGCCAGCGAGCTGGAGCAGGCGCTGCAAGGCCTGCAAGCCAAACTGGCACAACGCGAAGAAAGCCTGCAGCAGCAAAAAGAGGCCATGGATGCCGCACTCAAGCTGGCCCATGCCCAGCGCGAAGATCTGTCGCGCCGCCTCGATGAAATGCAGCAGCAACTGACAGAGCGTGACCAGTGGCTGGAAAAGCAGCGCCAGGAAAATGCCGAACAGCGCAAGGCCAAGGAAGCCCTGCGTGAGCAGCACTCCCGCGAGCTGGAAGCAGCTGCGCAAGAGCGCCAGCGGCTGGCCGAGCAGTTCGCAGGCAATGAGCGCCGCATGCTCTCTGACGTGGATCGCAGCCGCCAGGAAGCGGAAAAGCTCAAGAAACAAATACAGGATGCAGAGCGCGCCGCCGCTGCACGCTATGAAGAGCTGCAAAACCGCCATCTGCAGACCGAGGAAGAATTGCTGACCACCCGTGCTGCTCACATCAATCTGCAGCAGGCCCTGGACATGGCCAATGAGCGCGTAGCTGAACTCAAGCTGCTGCTGCAGGCTCGTACTGCTGCCCCTGCAGAGTTCGCAGCAGCCGCCGAAGCACCAGCCGACAAGCAGCGCAATAGCCGTTCGTTGCAGCGCCGTGCACTGTCGCAGCGCTCGCTACGACTGGGGCGCAAATCCATCTGATGGCCGTACCGTGGGTGGCTGCAGCGGCACAGCCATCCACTTTTGAGCTTTGTCCTACAAACAAGGCCCTGCACAGCGCCGCAACTGCTGGACAATAGTTCTTTGAAGGTGAGCACCGTGGCCTCACCTGCAAGGATTCGCTCTTTCCCCATGACTGCTGCAGCAGCACATCCCCATCCATCTCTGTCATCACTGAAAGTTCTGGTACTTGCGGCCGGGCAGGGCCAGCGCTTTACAGCCAGTGGTGGGCGCACGCACAAGCTGCAAGCTTCTTTATTCGATAAACCAGTGCTGCAGCATGTGCTGGATACGGTGGCCGATGCAGGCTTGCAGGCCTTTGTGGTTCGCCCTGACGGCGCAGCCACCGCGGGCATGGGTGACTCGATTGCCAGCGGGGTACGCGCAACCTCTGATGCCTCAGGTTGGCTCATCCTGCCTGGCGATATGCCTCTGGTACACGCGGCCACACTGCGCACCATTGCGCAGCAACTTCTGAGTACTGACCGCTTTGACGCTGTGCAGCCCGTCTGCAATGGCCAGCCTGGCCACCCCGTAGGTTTTAGCGCCCCATGTGCTGCGGCGCTGCAGCAGCTCACTGGCGACCAGGGCGCGCGCTCGGTACTGCAACAGCTGCGCTGCCAGGGCAGGGTGGTGCAACTGCCCGTCGAAGACCCAGGCATCCTGCAAGACATAGACACGCTGGACGATTTGCAGCGCGCGCAAGCCGTGCTGGAGCAAGGTGCTTTGGTGCGCCCGCTGTCAACCCCATAGAAAGACTCCCCGATGGACGCTGTAGATATCACCGTATTGCGCGCACTCAAGGCCTGGCGAGAAGCGGGTGAAGATGCCTTGCTTGTCACCGTCGTCAAAACCTGGGGCTCCTCACCGCGCCCTGTTGGGGCCATGCTGGCGGTCAGAGTGGGAGTGGAAATGGTGGGCTCTGTCTCGGGTGGCTGCATCGAAGACGATGTGTTCCAGCGTTTTGCCGATATACGCGACATGCCCGCCACCACATTGCTGCGTTATGGCGTAAGCGCCGAGGAAGCACATCGCTTTGGCCTACCATGCGGTGGCACGATTGAACTGATGGTGGAGTGCAATCCCAGCCTGCAGTCCATCGATGCCTTGCTGACACAGCTGGATGCAGGGCTGCTGGTGCAGCGCAGGGTAGACCGGGCTTCCGGCAGCGTTGAACTGGAGCCTGTGAAAGCCTATGTGCCTTTGCAGTTGACGGAGCAGGCCATGTCCTTGTGCATTGGCCCACGCTGGCGCATGCTGCTCATTGGCGCAGGGGTGCTGGCCCAGTATCTGACCACCATTGCACACAGCACAGGCTTTGCCGTGACGGTGTGCGACCCACGCTCCGAGCACAGCTTCAGCTGGGATGAAAGCCTGGCACCGCTGATGCGCTGCATGCCAGACGACGCCGTACAGGCCTTCAAGCCTGATTACAGCAGCTGCATCGTCACCCTGAGCCATGACCCCAAGCTCGATGACCTGGCCATTCTGGAAGCATTAGGCAGCCCGGCCTTTTATGTCGGAGCCATTGGCTCTCGCCGCAATAACGAGGCCCGACGCGCCCGGCTGATGGAGCATTTCGATGTCTCGCCTGCAGTCATGCAGCGCCTCAGAGGCCCGATTGGTCTTTTTATTGACAGCAAAACCCCGGCAGAGATCGCGGTGAGCATCATGGCCGAAATCATTGCCGTGAAAAACGGGGTGCCCTTGCTGCCGGAAATGCAGGTCTGCGCTGGCAAAGCGCTGCACGAACTGCGTGCCAGGGCCGATGCCTAACAGCGAAAGATACCGCTGCAGCACAAACCTGAGGGCAAGATTCAGGTATGCCGACCTCAAGGTGTTGGATTTTTTACGCCCACCTCAATAATCCAAGACTATTGACGTAGGAATTTTCCTTCATGCACGTAGGAATTCAAGAAATTCAGGACACAACTTCAATCAATAAAAACAATAAGACATTGTTTTTATTGAGTTTATTTTGTTTGAAAAATGTTTGATTCATCTAGCACTGACAAGACTTGCTGAATTGAAAAGTGCCATTTCTTTGGCACACTCATCACAGCACACAGATATTCATGCTCCACGAATCACCCAATACATCAGCCCATGTGCTTGAGTATGTCTTGCGGTGAGGTCCAGACAGGAAAAACAAATAATGGCTGCAGGTTTTAGTCGCCGCGACTTTATCAAGTTAGGCACATTTGGCAGCATCACCGTCATGCTGGGGCGCCTGCCCGTGACGCAGGCGACGGAGGTGCATTCTGGTCCCCAGACCAGTGAGTGGATGGCGCCCAACGGGGATGTCAAATACCGCTGGGATGCCATTCGCAAGGTGACGGGGGAGAAAGTGTTCGCACGCGACTTCCGCGCCAAGGATCTTGCGGGCTGGCCACAGGAACAGGCCCATGCCTTCTTCCTGAAAGCCACTGATATCGAACACAGCTTTGAGGACATTGATCTTTCCGTACTTGGGCAAGATCTGCAGCCAGACCAGCTGGTACGTCACGAAGACATGGCGCGTGACGGCATCGCCGTGCCAGAACTGCAGGATCTGGGCATTGGCTTTTACGGCTACAACTTCCTGCTGCCCAAAGGTGAAACATCGCCCATGTATGGCCATCCTGTGGCTTTGCTGGTCTACAAGGATTTTGATCGCTTTGAGGCAGCCAAACGCCTGCTGCGCTTTGACAAGAACGTTGTCAAATATGGCAAGCACACAGGCCCCAAGCCACCACCCAACTATGGTGCAGCCCGCTATGTGCGCATTGGCGGTGAGACGCCATCTGCAACGCCCGCCTTTTCGCCCATGCAGGATGCAGTGATCTGGGGCAATTTTGACGGCGACACGCCCGTGTGGCCCAGCCCGGATGCAGAAGGCTTTCTGGTGCCGCGCTCCGTCATGCTGCGGCATCGCGGGGGTGGGGCAGTGCGTGATCCAGAGCAGGTGGCCCACGAAACCTATGAACCCATGCGCCGGGGCATGGCAGCAGCCAAGGCCCTGGAAGCAGAAATCGAGGCAGCACGCCAGAACCCGAACAAGCTGGTGCTGCAGCGCCAGGGTTTTTCGCAGTCTATTGACCCCAGTGCCATGGAGCCGGACAACGGCAATGCCTGGTACGACGCGGCCAGCAAAACGCTGCACATCATGATTGCAGCGCAGTCGCCCTACGAGGTGGCGCGGGTGGCAGCCTTCATGATGAAGGACAACAAGCGCTTCCCCGTAGAGAACATCGTGCTGCTGTCTGGCTCGACGGTGGGCTATGGCTCCAAGGACCACTCCATCTTTCCGTTCTACGTGATTGCTGCCTGCTTCTACGGCAATGGTTTGCCCGTGCGGCTGGCCAATGACCGCTATGAACAGTTCCAGATGGGCATGAAACGCCACAGTATTGAGGCAGACCTGACACTGGTGGCAGATCGTGCAACCGGCAAGTTTGAATTGCTCAAGGCTTTCTACAACTGCAACGGAGGAGGGCGGGCCAACTTCTCTTTCTCTGTGGCACAGGTAGCGGCTACTGCCGGGCAGTCTATTTATTACTTCCCCAAGTCCGACATGTCCAGCGCCGCTATTGCAAGTGCAGCAGTGGAAGCAGGTTCCATGCGCGGTTACGGCACGATTCAGGCCATGTCCCTGACGGAGCTGCTGGTCGATGAGGCGGCTGCCGAGCTGAAGATCGACCCGATTGAACTGCGCCGCCGCAACGCACTGCGTGCAGGCGATGCCAACACCCAGGGTGCAGTGCAGCTGGGTGATCCACGCAATGTGGAAATGCTGGAACTCGCGGCCAAGCATCCGCTGTGGACCAACCGTGACAAGGCCAAGGCAGCCTACGAGGCACAGCACCCTGGCAAGCGCTACGGTGTGGGCTTTGCCCAGGTCCAGAAGGACTACGGCACAGGCGCTGATACCTCGGCACTGGTGCTGGAGTTTGATGCCCAGGGCCAGATCACCATGCGCCATTGCGTGCAGGAAATTGGCACAGGCGCCACCACAGCGCAGCAAGTCATGGTGCAGCGCATGCTGGGCAAAGCGCCAGACGTGACGATCTGGGGTGAAACCGACTTCCCGCAGCTGCCGCTCAAGAGCAATTTCGAGCCTTTTACCATTACCCAGGAGCAGCAGGACGAGCTCTCACGCGACCCGCACTGGGTACCGTGCATTCTGCCGGCCATGAGTGCCTCCAACAGCGCTTACTTTCTGGGCTTTGGTACACGTCAGGCTGCACAGTTTCTGCTGGAGAACACCATCTGGCCTGCCGCCAAGGCCATCTGGAGCAGTGGCCCAGCAGGCGGGCAGATCGCCAGTGGCAATGTGACCCTGCAGGATTTGCGTGCCGTGCCCGGCGGCATTGGCGGTGGCGGCATGGCCACCATTGCTTTTGCGGACATTGCCCGCAAGGCACATGAGATGGGCCTGGTCACCGGTGTGGCCGTGCACTGCTTCAGCCGCTGGGAATGGGCAAGGGCGGACTTTGACATCCCCGGTGTTGGCAAGCGCCATCTGGCAGTCGATGCGCTTGCCGTGCGCTACGGCGATGGTGCACCGCAAGCCCTCAAGTCGCGCATGACGACTGGCGGCTATGACTTTATTGCACGCAGTCAGGTGCATTTCCCCTCTGCCCAGCGCAACAACGCAGGTGTGACGACCTACACGCCTGCTGCCTGTCTGGTGGAGCTGAACGTCAACACCTTTACCGGTGAAGTGCAGATCATGAGCCACCACAGTCTGCTGGACCCCGGCAGCGTCATCGTTCCCGCGCTGGTCTCCGGTCAGCAGCAGGGTGGGGTGGCCATGGGCATTGGCCACGCGCTGATGGAGGAACTGCCGCTGTACGCCGATGGCCCCGGCAATGGCACCTGGAATTTCAACCGCTACACCTTGCCCCGTGCACGGGATGTAGCGGTCTGGACCCAGACTGCAGACTATCTGCAGCCCTTGACCGAAACCTCCCCACCCAAAGGCATGGCTGAGGTGGTGATGATCCCCGTCGTCGCTGCAACCGTGAATGCGGTGACGCACGCGACCGGCACACGTTTTTATCGTCTGCCCGTGACCCCTACCAAAATCAAAAAGGCGCTGATGCTATGAGTCTGGAAAAACGCCCCCTTGCACTGACGATCAATGGTCAAAGCATTGGCCCTGTGGACGTACCCGTCGGTATGCCCATGATCGACTTTCTGCATGACTATCTGAACCTGACAGGCACACGTTTTGGCTGCGGCCAAGGCATATGCCATGCCTGCACGGTCATGGAGCTGCGCGAAGGCAATACACCCATAGAGACGCGTACCTGCGTGTTTGATGCCCATTTCTTCAATGGCAAGAAGATCATCACCATTGAAGGCCAGGCCAAGCGTGACGAAAAAGGGCAGGTGCAGGAACTCACACCCGTGCAGCAAGCCTTTATCGAGCACTTTTCCTTCCAGTGCGGCTACTGCACACCGGGCTTTGTGACGGCTGCCACCGTCTTCATTGAGTCCCTCAAGCAAAAGCCGGTAGCGCGCGCTGAGCTGCGCAGCCGTATTGAGGCATCGTTGAACGACCACATCTGCCGCTGCACGGGCTATGTCCGTTACTACCAGGCGGTAGAGGAAGTGGCGCTGAAGACACCAGGCTGCGTAATCGGCTGAAGGAGATGACGATGAAAAGCCATACCTTGCGCAACAGCCTGCTGGGCATTCTGATTCTGCTGATCGTCTTGTCCATTGCCGTGCTGGTTGGCGTGTTTCGTAGCAGCAGCGTCGCCCCGCAGGCCAAACAGCCGCTCAGTGATGCCCAGATGCATGACCTGATCCCCACAGGCCGGGAACTGGCGCTGGCAGGTAACTGCATGGGCTGCCACTCGCAGGCCCAGGGTCCCATGGGAGCAGGGGGCGTGCCCATTGACACACCTTTTGGCACGTTGCACTCCACCAACATCACGCCAGACCCCACCTACGGTATTGGCAAGTACACGCGTGAAGACTTTCACCGCGTGATGCGTGATGGCATTGCACCCGGCAATCGCAATCTGTATCCCGGCATGCCGTTTGTGTTCACGCACATTACGCGGCCTGACGATATCGACGCCCTGTATGCCTACATCATGAGCGTGCCGCCCATTGCACAGCCCAATGTGAACAACACCGGCGTGTTCACCTTGCCCGTGCGTCCGTTCATGAACTTCTGGGCGCTGATCAACTTCCCGGACCGTGAACCACCCACACGCCAGGGCGCTTCCGAGCAATGGCTGCGCGGTGCCTATCTGGTGGAAGGCCTGGGCCACTGCGGTGCCTGCCATACGCCACGCAATATCACCATGGGGGTGTCGTTCTCGCGCTCCTTGCAGGGCGGTGATGCGATTGACGGCTTGACGGTGCCCAACATCACGGCTGAAACGCTGGCACAGCGCGGCTTTGATGCGGCATCGCTGAGCCAGTATCTGCGCACAGGCACTTCGGCGCAGGGCACATCGTTTGGCAGCATGTACACAGTGACGCATTTCTCCACCAGCGCCATGCAGCGCGAAGATGTGGATGCAATTGCTACCTATCTGATGACCGACAAGCAAGGCAAGCTGCTGACTGCAGCACCTGCTCCCGAAGCATTGCCGATAGCTTCTGATCCACTGCTGCAGCCAGGCCGCCTGAGCTATATGTCTGCCTGCGCGGCATGCCACGGCGTAAGTGGTGAGGGCATTCCCAATGTCGCGCCGCCCATGCGTGGCAATACTGCCGTCATGATGGAAGACCCGAACAATCTGGTCACAGTCATCCTCCATGGCGTACAGACGCAGACCTTTGCTGGCAACGAGCGCATGTATGCCATGCCTGGTTTTGCCGACCGCATGAGTGCAGAAGACGTTGCAGGACTGGCCACCTGGATGCGTGCGCAATGGGGCGCTCAGGCGCAACCCGTGACTGCAGAGCAGGTGCAAAAGCTCATCCCCAAGACATACGACTGACGCGCTTTGCGCCTTCGAACCATCCAGCCGTGCTGAGAGCGATCTCAGCGCGGCTTTTTCATGCATATGGCACACACGCCAACGCACAAGCGCTTTACAAAAAATAGCTGCTAGCGCTTGCAAAATCTTGTTTTCAAAGTCTTATGGCATTGAAAACCATATGAATTCAACGCAAGCAGCTCTGTTTTCAATAGTGCAGTACCCAAGCTATGCTGCGATGACTGGATAGCTTCATACATTAGTTATTTAACATAATATACATTGTATATCTTTCGAGAATAACTACAGGGTAAGCACCGATTGGGCTATTTGGTTGCCCGTGCAACTATTTGGACATTCATCCTCGTTGATTGTTCATTGCGCTTTGCCCAATAGCTATGCACCAGCCAGATTCCACACCCCGTCCATCGATTTACTACGACTACCAAGTCTTTCAGCCATGGTTGCCCAGCGCGCATGGCACGCCAAGCCGCCAGCAAGTGGTGATCGTTGGCAGCGGCCCTTCAGGCATGGTGACGGCGCTGGAGCTGGCGCGTTACGGTGTGCGCAGCGTGGTGCTGCAGTCCGAGCTGCAGGTTTCCGCTGGCAGCCGCGCCATTGTCTTTACCCGCCGCAGCATGGAAATCCTGCAGCAAGTGGGCGTGGCAGACCGTATGGTCGAAAACGGTCTGCCATGGCAGTTTGGCAATTCCTACTATCGCGGCCAGCGCGTTTTCCGCATGGAAGCACCGCACGATGCGGATGATCGCTTTGGCCCCATGCTCAATATCCAGCAGCAATACATGGAGCAATACCTGCTGGAGGCATGCGAGGCATCGGACTTGATTGACTTTCGCTGGGGCAACAAAGTGGTGAAAGTCAGCCAGGACGCACAGACCGCCACACTGGAAGTTGATACGCCCGAGGGCACATACACGCTGGAAACAGACTGGCTGGTCGCTGCTGACGGTGGCCGCTCCGGCATCCGGCAGGGATTTGGCCTGAAGATGGAAGGCGCTTCCTACGAAGGCCTGTTTGTGATTGCAGATATCAAGGTCGATCTGCCGCTGCCCACGGAGCGCCTGGCCTTTTTTGACCCTGAGTGGAACCCCGGCAACACCATCTTGATGCACCGTGAGCCACACGGCATCTGGCGCCTGGACTATCAGCTGCCTGCAGGTGAGACACCTGAAGAGGCGCTGGCACCTGAATCCTTGAAGTCGCGCATCGATGCGCAGCTGGCCATGATCGGCTATCCGGGTATTGCCTGGGAGCTGGACTGGTCCTCGGTGTACTCCGCCCGCACACTGACACTACCCAGCTATGTGCATGGCCGTACCCTGTTTACTGGCGATGCCGCCCACCTCCTCCCCATCTTTGGCGTGCGCGGTGCCAACACAGGTTTTCAGGATGCGCAGTCACTGGCATGGCATCTGGCCATGGTCGTGCAAGGCCGCGCAAAGCCCAGCCTGCTGGAGAACTACAGCCGCGAACGCGTAGGTGCGGCACGCGAAATCATTGACGAGGCTGGCAAAAGCACACGCTTCATGACCCCGCCCACCAAGGGCTTTCGCCTGCTGCGCGATGCCGTCCTGTCTCTGTCATTGACGCAGGAGTTTGTGCGTCCCCTGTTCCACTGGCGCACTTCCCGCCCCCATGCCTACGAGCATTCAGCCCTGAACAGCCCATGTGATGACAACGCCCTCTTCGCTGGTGGCCTATCCCATGGCGCACCGCCACAGAACATACGCCTGGGCGAAGACCAGTTCCTGTTGGACAAGCTGGGCGCGGCTTTCGAGCTGCTGTACTTCACAGATGCAGACGCCCTGCCAGCAGACATTCAGAGGGTAGTCACCGACATTCAAGCCACAGGCATGCCGCTGCGTGTGACGGCCATCCGCCGCCGTGGCACAGCCAGCGTTCTGGGAGTTGACCAGACCTTGCTAGACCCTGCAGGTCAGGTGCACCAGCGCTATGGCGTGCAGCAGGCAGGCAGCGCGTATCTGCTGCGACCTGACCAGCACGTCTGCGGCCGCTGGCTGCAGCTCGATGCACAACGCCTGAAAGCCACTTTGGAGCACATCCAACAATGCTGAATCACCTGGAGACAAGCACCATGACCCGTAACCCCAACACCTCCAGTCTGGCCGATACCGAGGCCATCTACGATTTGCTGGCCGAGGCCATTGACCAGGCTGGCCCCGGAAAAACCGAGCTTTTCCTCACCAAGCTGGCTTTGCTGCAATCGCACGCTATTGGCCATGTGCCCAGCGTGCAGCAATATGTGAACACGGCTTTGCAGGATCTGTGACGCGCTTTTGCCAGGGCGCATCACGACTCAACCCCTTCAGGAGACAAACACCATGCTGATTCAAAAAATTCACCACGTGGCCTACCGCTGCAAAGACGCCAAAGAGACCGTGGAGTGGTACACCAAGCATCTGGACATGAAGTTCGTGCTGGCCATTGCCGAAAACGAAGTGCCTTCCACCAAGGCACCTGATCCTTATATGCACGTGTTTCTGGATGCCGGTGATGGAAACATTCTGGCCTTCTTTGAGCTGCCCACCAAACCAGAAATGGGCCGCGATGAAAACACGCCTTCGTGGGTGCAGCACCTGGCCCTGAAAGTAGAGTCACTGGATGTGCTCAAGTCCACCAAAGCGCGTCTGGAGTCCGAAGGTATCAAGGTCATCGGCCCTGTTGACCACACCATTTTCTATTCGATCTATTTCTTTGACCCCAACGGCCACCGCCTGGAACTGGCTGCCGATGTCGGTACACCCGAGATGTACGCAAAGCTCGATGCCGTGAAGTGGGACATGCTGCAGGAGTGGAGCGAAACCAAGCGCGCCCCCAAACATGCGGCCTGGATGCATGACGGCAGCATGCGCAAGCAGTAAGAACCGCCAAGCCTGTGGCTTTGCGCCATATTTTTCCCTCCGCAGCGCTCGCACTTGTGCCGCTGCGGCTTTTGCATTTGTACTTTTTCCGTTGAATGCCATTTGCCATGACAGACTTTTTGAACGAAACCCACAACCCTGAACTGCGCAGCTGGGTGGGCAGCGCCAATGTGGCCGGATGTGACTTTCCCATCCAGAACCTGCCTTTTGCCAGCTTCAAGCGCAGCGGCAGCAGCGAGCCCATGCGTATCGGCGTGGCCATTGGCACTGAAATTCTGGATTTGACGGCCGCTGCAAAGACGGGCGTTTTTTCGGACCAGGCCGCCGAGGCTTTGCAAGCGGCGGCACAGCCCACGCTGAACGCACTGATGGCACTGGGCAAGCCCTGCTGGAGTGCGCTTCGTCTGGCCCTGTCGCGCGCTTTGCGAGAAGGTGCGGCGCAGCAATCGGCCCTGCAATCCTGCCTGGTTCCGCAAGCTGAAGTGGAATACGCCCTGCCCGCGCAGATTGGTGACTACACCGACTTCTACACCTCCATCTACCACGCCACCAACATCGGTCGACTCTTTCGCCCCGACAATCCATTGATGCCCAATTACCAGTGGGTGCCGATTGGCTACCACGGCCGTGCATCCAGTGTGGTGATTTCGGGTGAAAACTTTGCGCGTCCATGCGGCCAGATCAAGGCACCTGATGCACCTGCACCTGTGCTTGCACCCAGCAAGCGCCTGGATATTGAGCTGGAACTGGGTGTATTCATTGGCAGCGGCAATACGCTGGGCCAGCCTATTCCTCTGAGCCAGGCCGAAGACCATGTCTTTGGCATCTGCCTGCTCAACGACTGGTCCGCCCGAGATATTCAGGCCTGGGAATACCAGCCGCTGGGCCCCTTCCTGGCCAAAAACTTCGCGACTACGATTTCCCCCTGGGTTGTCACCCTGGAGGCATTGGCCCCCTACCGCGCCCCGCTGGAGCGCCCTGCGCAAGACCCGCAGCCCCTGCCCTATCTGGACAGCACAGACAATCGCAGCCACGGCGCGCTCGACATCCAGCTGGAAGTGGGCCTGCAAACCAGCCAGATGCGTCAGCACGATCCCAAGGCAGAAGCTCGCATCTGCCGCACCAGCTACCGCCATGCCTACTGGACCATGGCACAGATGGTGACGCACCACACCGTCAATGGCTGCAACCTGCAGCCCGGCGATCTGCTGGGTACAGGCACGCTGTCCGGCCCCACACTGGATCAGGCAGGCGCACTGATCGAATTGACCAGCGGCGGCAAAAATCCCTTGCAACTGCCCAATGGAGAGCAACGCACCTTCCTGGAAGATGGCGATGCAGTGGTCCTGCGTGGCTGGTGCGAAAAACAAGGCTTTGCGCGCATCGGTTTTGGTAGCTGCTGGGGCACGATCCTGCCTGCCAAACAAGCAATTTGAGCCCGGAAACAGCCATGAAACACTACAACTACTTTCGCAGTGGCACTTCCCACCGCCTGCGCATTGCGCTCAACCTCAAAGGTGTCAGCGCGGAGTACATTCCGGTCGATCTGCGCGCAGAAGCGCATTTGCAGTCTGACTTCACCACGGTAAACCCCCAGGGGCTGGTTCCCGCCCTGGTGCTGGACAGTGGGGAAGTACTGACCCAGTCTCCCGCCATCATTGAATGGCTGGAAGAGCGCTACCCTGAGCCACCGCTGCTGCCCGATGCCCCTGAAGCACGCGCTCATGTGCGCGCCCTGGCTGCGCTGGTGGGCTGTGATATTCACCCCGTGAACAACCGCCGCATTCTGGAGTATTTGCGCCATCAGTTTGGTGCGAATGAAGACGCCATCAACCAGTGGTGTGGACACTGGATCACGGCTGGTTTTGATGCCTATGAGGCACTGCTGGCGCAGCATGGGCAGACCGGGCCCTACAGCTGGGGCGACAGCCCCACACTGGCCGACGTCTATCTGGTGCCACAGGTAGAAAGCGCACGCCGCTTCAAAGTGGATGTGTCGCGCTGGCCCAGAATCTCGGCCATTGATGCTGCCTGTGCCAAGCTGCCAGCGTTTGCACAGGCATCTCCCTGGACACAGCCAGACACACCGGCTTAAAAACGATCAAGGGCTGCGTCCACAGCCCTTGTTGTTGCGTAGCGCTATAGAAAAACGCCCTGCATGCGCCAGATCATGCAGGGCGTTGTGCTTGGGAAAGCAGTGTCAGGCCGATTCGGTCACCAAGGTGCCGCGACGGATCTGGTCACGCTCGAGCGACTCAAACAGCGCCTTGAAGTTACCCTCTCCAAAGCCTTCATCGTTCTTGCGCTGAATGAACTCAAAGAACACGGGGCCCAGCAAAGGCTGAGAGAAGATCTGCAGCAGCAGGCGCTTTTCGCCATTGGCCGTCGTGCCATCCATCAAGATGCCGCGCGTCTGCAGTTCGGCAACGGGTTGGCCGTGGCCTGGCATGCGCTCTTCCAGCATTTCGTAATAGATGTCATTGGGCGCAGTCATCAGAGGCACCCCGGCCATTTGCAAGGCATCCACACTGGCGATGAGATCGTCGGTCAGCAAGGCAATGTGCTGAATACCTTCACCGTTGAACTGCATCAGGAACTCTTCAATCTGACCGCCGTTCTTGCCCGACTCTTCATTGAGCGGGATACGAATCATGCCATCGGGGGCCGTCATGGCCTTGGATGTCAGCCCCGTGTATTCGCCCTTGATATCGAAGTAGCGAATCTCACGGAAGTTGAACAGGCGCTCGTAAAAATCTGCCCAGAACGCCATGCGGCCTTTGTACACGTTGTGCGTCAAGTGGTCTATGACTTTGAAGCCGTGGCCTGTCGGGTGACGATCTACACCGTCAAGGTATTCAAAGTCGATGTCATAAATGCTCTTGCCGTCTTCGAAACGGTCAATCAGATACAGCGGTGCACCGCCAATGCCTTTGATGGCAGGCAAGCGCAACTCCATCGGACCTGTGGGAATTTCAATGGGTTGCGCGCCCAGCTCCAGCGCACGGTTGTACGCGTAGTGCGCATCCTTGACGCGGAAAGCCAGACCACAGGCACTGGCACCATGCTCTGCCGCAAAGTAGCTGGCGATGCTTTTGGGTTCACGGTTGACGATGAAGTTGATGTCTCCCTGGCGATAAAGCACCACATCCTTGGAGCGATGCTTTGCGACCAGCGTAAAGCCCATGCGCTCAAACAATGGCTCCAGCACTTGCGCCATGGGAGAGGCAAACTCCACGAATTCGAAGCCGCACAGCCCCATGGGGTTGTCATACAAATCTGCCATTTCTGTCTCCTTGGTCGTTTGCATGCAGCTCTCCGATGAACGTTTCTGCATGCAAAAAGATTTCTTAACTGCTCCTGCTGCTCTGATCCCGGAGCATGTCAAGATAGTTGTCGCCTCATTCCTTGCCCGTAGATCAGCAGCCATGCATTGGATAAAGTCTAAAAATCAAGCCTCACAAAGAGTTTTTATTTGAAGCGCTGGATTTCCCTTAAGCACCAAATAAAAATTCATCCAAAGCCAATAAAAAGAGAAAATATTTCCTATGAATGAGACAAGCATCACACTGGACCGCATCGACCAGAAAATCCTGGCCCACCTGCAGACCAACGCACGCGCGACCAACCTGGAGCTGGCGCAGGTGGTGCAGCTGTCCCCCGCGCAGTGCCACCGGCGCCATAAGCGGCTGGAAGAACTGGGGCTGATTCGTGCCTACGAAGCGCGGCTGGAACCTGCAGCGCTGGGCTGGAGCGTGACAGCCTTTATTCATGTATCCATGGAGCGCAGCCATGTCCGCGAGCTGGAGCAATTTCTGGTGCATGTGCGCCAGCTGGCTGAGGTGCTGGAGTGCTACTCCGTCACCGGTGACTTTGACTATGTGCTCAAAGTCACTGCGCGGGATTTGCCATCGCTGTCCCGCTTCCTGATGGGCACGCTCATGCGTCTGCCTGGCGTGGCATCTGTGCGCTCCAGTGTCTGCATGGATGAAATCAAATGCACCAGTGCGCTGCCTGTCGAGCTGTAATCCATCCGCTGGAATCTGAGCTTTGCGTTAATAGATTTCTCATTGCTTTTCCACCTGAATAATCAAGCTCAACGAGAAAAAACTCGGGAAACCTCTTGGTTGCGTGCGCAACCTTCGCCGCTACAGTCTCCGTGTTGCTGCCACAAGGCAACACTATTCCAACCAGAAAAAAAGAACCAGAAGGTTCTACGGAGACGTTTCATGTCCTTAGCCCGACGTAGCTTTGTTATTTCCTCCTTGCTTATGCCCCTGGTCACATGGGCAGATGCTTATCCCAGCAAACCCATTGAATGGGTCGTGCCCTATGCTGCGGGTGGCGGCACAGACGTAGTGGCACGCGTACTCAGCGAGCCCATGGGCAAGGCACTGGGCCAGTCCATCATCGTGGTCAACAAGCCTGGCGCAGCCACCAACATCGGTGCGGATGCCGTAGCGCGCGCCAAGCCCGATGGCTACACCATTCTGACTGGGGACACTGGCACCCTGGCTGCCAACCCCTATCTGTACAAAAAACTCAGCTACAGCGCAGAAAAAGACTTCGCGCCAGTGGGGCTGCTGGTGCGCTTTCCCATGCTGCTGGTGGTCAACAGCCAGCTGCCGGTCAACAACTATGCTGAATTTGTGGAATGGGCCAAGCAGCAGGCCAAAGGTGTTTCCTATGGCACGCCTGGTGCAGGCAGCCCACACCATCTCGCCATTGAGTTGCTGCGCTCGCAAAGTGGCTTGAACTTTGTGCACATCCCCTACCGCGGCTCAGCCCCTGCGGTACAGGACGTTGTGGCGGGTCAGCTGCCATTCATGTTTGTAGACACGGCCGCAGGCATTCAGCACGTGCAAGGCGGCAAGATTCGCGCCATTGCCGTGGCCAGCCCTGCCCGTCTTCCTACACTGCCAGATGTACCTACGCTGGATGAACAAGGACTCAAAGGCTTTGAAGCCTATGCATGGCAAGGCATTGTGGCGCCGGCTGCCACCCCCAAGGAACGCGTAGCCAAGCTCTCCGATGCCCTGCAATCTGCGCTCAAGCAGGCTGACATCGTGGCCAAGCTGGAAGGCATGGCGCTGGAAGTCACGCCCAGCACCGCTGAAGAAATGGATGCCTACGCTAGCGCAGAACGTAACAAGTGGCGCAGAGTGATTGAAGAGAGCCAAATCACACTGGACTGAGCCGCCTCAAGATCGCCATCTTGTGCGGGAACGTACAGGTAGTGAGAATTGGGGCTTTCAAAGACCCCGCCTTGCAAAGGCCTGCCACATATTCTCTGGCAGGCCTTTGGTTTGAATGACAGCCATGAATTCACGCGAACACACAGACTGGGTGCCTCTGGACAGGACCTACACCCACCGCATTCACACGCTGATGAAGCTGGCCGATCGCATCACGCAGCTCGCCTATGAGCAAGAGTCCGGCATTCCCGCCCATGAAGCGCGCTGCCTGGCAGCCATTGGCAACTTTGCGCCGCTTTCCGTGAAAGATCTGGCACGAAGCGCCAACCTCGATAAGGCCCAGGCCAGCCGCGCAGCGCAGGCACTGGTAGACAAAGGCCTGATTCTGAAAGCAAGCAGCCCAACCGATGGGCGCGGTGTGGTGCTGAACCTCACGGCGCAAGGCCGCGAAGTATGGGTACGAACCATGCGTCTGGTCACGCGGCGCAACCAGGAAATAACAGCCTGTCTGGATGCAGAGGAAGCACAGCAGTTGGATGTCATTCTGGACAAGCTTGTGGCCCATGCGCGCCAGAGTCTCACGTAGTGGCACCAGCCAAGGCAATATTTCCCGTGCACTGCCATGTGCGCTGCATCTTTGTGCAGAATATGCGCTTATGAGAATCCTCCACACCATGCTGCGCGTTGGCAATCTCCAGCGCTCTATCGATTTCTACACCAAGGTGCTTGGCATGCAATTGCTGCGCACTTCGGAAAACACCGAGTACAAGTACTCGCTGGCCTTTCTGGGCTATGAAGGCGGCAACCCCAACCAGGCAGAAATTGAGCTGACCTATAACTGGGACACTGAAAGCTATGACATGGGCACGGCTTATGGCCACATTGCCATTGGTGTGCCAGACGCCTACGCGGCTTGCGACAAGATCCGCGCTGCGGGCGGCACCATTACGCGCGAAGCTGGCCCCGTCAAGGGCGGCACAACCGTGATTGCTTTTGTGACAGACCCTGATGGCTACAAGATTGAGCTGATCGAACGCAAGGACGACGCTGGCACTGGTACTGGCTTGCGTTAAACCATATCCACGGTCACCTTCAAACGCCCAGGTAGCTGATGCACCGGGCGTTTTTTATTTCTTCAGCAGTGAAACTTCCACACGGCGGGCTTCAGCCAGATCGAGCGTGTCTTTGGAGACTGCGGGTTTGTTCATCTGCATGACAGATGCTGGCACACCCAGATCTATCAGGCGTTTTTGCACTTCCAGCGCGCGTTTTTTTGCCAGCGCAGTGTTGAGCATGGGATTGCCTGTCTGATCATGAAAGCCCGCAATCTGAATCTTGTGCCCGTCACGCCAGGCATCTGCAATGGCTTTCAGGCCTTGATCCGCAGTCTCGCGCAGCTCTGCACGGCTGGCCGCAAAAAAGAACTTCACCTTGTCCTGCTCTACCCGGTAAGCCGGTGTACCTGCCTGCACGACGGCCGAAGGAGCCAGTGAAGGCGGCTCGTATGCGTGGGGGCTTAACCCCGCCTGCTGCAAAGTCTCTGTGCTTGAAGCAGCAGATGCTGATGGGCTGTCGCTGGAAGCATCAGCCTCCACCGAAAACGCCACAAGCATGGCAATACCTGCAGCAAAAGCAGCAAGAGGCAGTAAGGGAGGATGGGCAGCGGCGCTGAACTGTGACATGGGCAGGATCTTGCAAGCGAACGGATGTGCGCAGTGGAGCGTGGAGGTCGGTTTCTAAGTGTTACGGGAAATTGTAAAAAAAATCTATACATTGGTGAGCTCTTTTTACTGCAGCACATCAAAAAAATGCCTAGTAACTTCCCTTTCATTGGCATTTTCACGGTACACAATCCGCTGTATGAGCCAAATTTCCACCCACATTGCTGATTTGCGCAAGAGCTATGAACGTGCGGAGCTCAACGAAACAGCCTCGCATGCTGACCCTCTGCAGCAGTTTGACCAGTGGCTGCAAGAAGCCATCAAGGCAGAAATTGCCGAACCCAACGCCATGACGGTAGCCACCGTGGGCAGCAACATGCGACCCAGCACACGGGTCGTGCTGATCAAGGGCTATGACGAGCGAGGCATTGTCTGGTACACGAACTACGACAGTCGCAAAGGCAAGGAGTTGGCTGGCAACCCTTTTGCTGCATTGCAGTTTCACTGGGTGGATCTGGAGCGTGTGGTACGCATCGAAGGCCGCGTCGAGCGTGTGAGTGCGCAGGAAAGTGACGCCTATTTCAACAGCCGCCCGCTTGACTCACGCATTGGCGCCTGGGCCAGCCCGCAAAGCCAGGTCATCAGCGGCCGCAGTGTGCTGGTGACGAATGCGGCCAAATACGGTGCGCAGTTTCTGTTGAACCCTCCTCGCCCTCCGCACTGGGGTGGCTTTCGTCTGGTGCCGGACCGCTGGGAATTCTGGCAAGGGCGCAAAAGCCGTCTGCATGACCGCCTGCGTTATGAACTGAGAAACAACGAGTGGGTGCGCGAGCGTCTTGCCCCTTGATGGCAATGGACCGCTAAAAATCAGCTTTCTACGTTTGAAAGCTGATTTTTACACCATGTAAGCTAGATTCAGTCCAATATTGATAGCTGCTTGTGCAGTTCTATAAAGGTTTTCAGATATTTTTCATATTGAAACCCAATGAATTCAAGCGCTAGCAGCTATCTTTTTATTGAACCGCACTGATCAGCAACAGCATCACAGGCACGGTGACAAGACAGCACATGGTGCCCAGTGCAATGCTGGCCGTGACCTCTTCTTCTGCCACACCATAGCGCTGGGCAAACATCAGCACATTGGCCCCTGTGGGCAGGGCAGCCGCAAGTGCCATGGCCATCATGGGAATGCCCTGCAGATGCATGCACCAAGCCACGGCCAGAAAGACCAGCGGGTGAATCACAATCTTGACGCCTGCCATGCGCAGTGCCGGCTTGAGCAAACTGCCGATGCGGCTGTACGCCAGGGTCACGCCTACCAGCAGCAAGGCCATGGCGCCCAGCGCTGAGCCCAGCAGTTGCAGGGGCTTGTCAATCACAGCCGGAATGCTCCAGCCCGTCTGCGCAAACAGCAGCCCTGCAATAATCGGCAGCGGCACAGGGTGAATGACGCTGTTTTTCGCGGCCTGCCCCAGCGTGCGCAGCAGTCCTTGCGGCCGCCCTGCTTCGCTGTGCTGCCGGGCCTGCGCAAGTTCCAGAATCAAGGTGCCACTGCCCAGCAGCAGCAGCGCGTGAACGGAAATCAAGGTCAGCAAAACCACCAACCCCTCCTTGCCCAGCACCAGGCCAATCAGGGGAATGCCGATCATCACGTTATTGCTGAAGGTATGGCCCAGCGCACGCGTTGCAGCCCGCGTGTTAAAGCCGTTGACCAGCAAGGTGCCCGCAAACACCAGCCCTGCGGCCATGAAGTACACCACGATGGGCTTGAAATCCAGCTCAGACAGCCGCACGCTGGCCATGGTGCGAAACAGCAGTGCCGGGGTCAGCACATAAAACACCAGGTGCGACAGATCGCGAATGGCCGTAGCCCGGATCCAGCCCAGCTTGGCGGCCAGCACACCGCTCATGATGATCAGAACAACAGGCAGCAAAGCCGTCAGCGCAGGGGAATCCACGTTGCCACACCCATAAAAAAAGCCGAGGCACGCACCCTGCGTACCTCGGCTTGACATCTTAAGAAGATTTCAGTGCATGGACGGACAAACTGGCGACCGATTTTGGCGAGCAATTTCAGCGCTCACCGTGCTCGCTACCCGGCATTGCATGGATGCAGACCAAGAGCATCTACATCGGAAATATGCATAAAAAGTGGCTTTAACGCTGATACAGCAGGCGCTAACAGCTATGGTTTTAGAAAATTCAGACCGGCATATGTGGCGGTGCACGTGCATCAAAGCCCGCGCGAGCCACAGGCCATGCACCGGCTGCCGGGTACCAGACCGGAACAGCATGCGGCTGGCCATGGGGGTGCAATGCCAGCGGCAAGGGCTGGTCGCAACCGAGGTTGAGCTGGTCAAAGGCCAGACACTCCAGCGCAGAGTGTTCCGCAAACAGCGCATGCCCGGCTTCATCCCCTGGCTGTGCCTGGGTGTGTGGCAATACAGGTGCGTGCAGCACTTCATGCATGCGCCCCAGCGCTGGTGCCACCACCAGAGCCAATGCCAGCCACCACGCCATCCAGGGCGTGCGCAGTTGGTGCATGCGGGACAAGAAAGTCATGACAAAGTTACGCAGCAGCTCGCCCTGTGCTTAGTGGCTATGGCGCATGCCGCAGTTCTTGCCCAGTGCCAGGCCCTTGCAGCTGGTCTGCAATTGCTTCTGGCAGTCTTCGTACTTGTTGCCCTGTTCCAGACACTGTGCGGCCTGCTCGTGGGCGCGCGCCATACCGCGGTGGCGTTCGATGTCTTCCAGCGTGTGCTTGTCCAGCTGGCTGGATGCAGGCGCTGCGTGGTCATGGGCGTGCGCATCCTTGGCATGGTCGTGGTTATGGGCAAAAGCCGGTGCGCTCAGCGCCAAAGTGGCGGCAAAGATGCAAAGCAGTGATTTCATGGTGTGAAGTCCTTGAAGGGGTGAAGGTAAAAAAGCCAAACGTGCTGCGTGTGGCGCTCATTCAGGGCTTTGTGCACATTGCGCGCACTCGCCATGCATGGCCACATCAATGGAAGGATTGCGCACACCCGCGCTGTGTGCCAGGGCCTGGCGCAGAGCCTGCAGCGCCGACTGCACGGCGGCTGAGCCCTGATCCAGGCTGAAGTGCTGGCGGCAGCGCGTGCATTCGAGTTGCGGCACGGCATCGGCACCCTCTGCCGAGCGCAGCCAGTAACGCGTCACACGCGAAGCATCCACGCTGCGCTGCAGCAAGCCCGCCTGCACAAAGCGGTCCAGCGCCCTGTACACCGTCACGCGATTCACCACCACCCCACGCGCCGGCAAGGCGGATTCGACCGTACTTTCGGTCCAGCCCTGCATGGGCTGCTGGGGCAGGATGTCAAGCATGGCCAGCACCGCACGCGTGGCACGCATGCCAGCGGGCAGCTGCAGTGGTGTAGAAGGTGAAACAACAGGCATAGGCAATTCCATGGCATTGCTAACGCAACACAGTTGCAATTATGCCTGTGCAAAGTGCAGCTTCAGTCGTCCTGCTTCACGTGCTGCGCAAAGGTATGCAGGAACTTCTGCACCTTGGGGCCGACCACATAGGCGCAGTAGCCCTGCAATGGATTGCGCGCAAAGTAGTCCTGGTGGTAGCCCTCGGCGGGCCAGTAGTTGTCCAGCGGCTGCACCTGCGTCACAACCGGCTGACCAAAGGTGTTCTGCGCATTGAGCTGCTGCACAAAAGCCTGTGCCTGCTGCAGCTGGGCCTCGGTGGTTGTGTAGATGGCACTGCGGTACTGCGTGCCTACATCGTTGCCCTGGCGGTTAAGTGTGGTGGGGTCGTGCGTGCCAAAGAAGATCTCCAGCAACTGCTCCAGTGCAATCTGCGCCGGGTCAAACTCCACTTTGAGCACTTCGGCGTGCCCGGTCGTGCCTTCACACACCTGCTCGTAGCTGGGGTTGGGCACATGGCCATTGGCGTAACCGCTTTGCACATCCAGCACGCCGCGCACGCGGTCGAACACAGCTTCTGTGCACCAAAAGCAGCCGCCGCCGAAATAGATGGTTTCCTTCATACCCTGTTTGTACACGCTGTCATCCCGCACTGACTACCGGCACCATGCTTGTCCATGTAGGAAGCAATCCTTACTTGACGCACACCCATCTGCTTTCTAAGATTCATGGTTAATGACCGATCGGTCATTTTCTTTTTCCCCTACCGCTCTGACACTCAGGTGAACACTGCTTCCACCCGCCGCACTCGCCGCAAAGCAGCACGCCCGGCTGAACTGCTGGCGGCGGCCACGCGCCTGTTTGTGGAAAAAGGCTATGCCGCCACCCGCGTGGAAGAAGTGGCTGCGCTGGCCAATGTCTCCAAAGGCACCCTGTTTCTGTACTACCCCAGCAAGGAGGCCCTGCTCAAGGCCGTGGTGCGCGAAAACATTGCCGGGCGCTTTGCCGAATGGCAGGCCGAGCTGGAAAGCTTTACCGGCAGCACGGCCGATCTGGTGCGCTATGCCTTTGCTGTCTGGCTGGAGCGCATTGCCAACAGCGAAGCAGGTGGCATCTACAAGCTGATGACCAGCGAGTGCTGCAACTTCCCTGAGCTGGCCAGCTTTTACCTGCAGGAAGTGATTTACCCCGGGCAGGCGCTGGTGCGCCGCATTCTGGAACGCGGTATTGCACGTGGCGAGTTCCGGCCCATTGACCTGGACGCTGGCGTGCACCTGATCATGACGCCCATGTTCTCCTACATCCAGTGGAGGCATTCCATGGGTGTGCACTACCCCGAATCGCTGGGCATCAGCGACACGGCGTACTTCGATATTCACGTTGACAACCTTCTGCGCGGCCTTGCCGCACTATCCGCATGACGCAGACTTCTTCTTCCTCTTCCTTTCGTGTGCCGAAATGGATGTGGCTGCTGGCCATTATTTCTGTCATTGCCATCGCAGCTGGCGTCTGGCGAGCGGTCGATGGCAGAAGCGCAAAAAAAGAAGCACTTGAGGCAAGCACAGCAAGCGCTGCACGCACTTTCAGCATTCCTTCACAGGAGTGGTTTACCGTGCAGCCCAGGCAGATGCCACTGGGCATTCCCATCACCGGCAGCCTCGCAGCCATGGACAGCGCGCTCGTCAAAGCCCGCATTCCCGGGGAACTGCGCGATCTGCAGCTGCGTGAAGGCGACCGTGTCACACGCGGCCAGGTGATTGCCCGGGTCGATGCCACAGAAACCGAGGCACGCTTTCGCCAGGCCAAGCTGCAGGCCGATGCTGCACAGGCCCAGGTCACGATTGCCCAGCGCCAGTACGACAACAACCGCGCACTGGTGGCCAAGGGCTTTATCTCTGATACGGCCCTGACGGCTTCGCTGTCTAACCTGCAGGCCGCACAGGCCAACCATGCCGCAGCACGTGCGGCGCAGGATGCTGCCCGTAAAAATCTGGACGACACCGTGCTGCGCAGCCCCATTGACGGCCAGATTGCCAGCCGCATGGCACAAAACGGCGAACGCGTGAATGTGGAAGCTCCCATTGTGGAAGTCGTAAACCTGTCTGCGCTGGAGCTGGAAGCGCAGATTCCTGCCAACGACTCTGCACAGGTTCAGATCGGCCAGGCGGCAAGCCTGCAGCTGCGTGCCAGCAACGGTCAGCTGCCTCAGAACCTGCAGGCCAAGGTGGTGCGCATCAACCCCAGCGCCTCCAGCAGCAACCGTGCGGTACCTGTCTATCTGCAGGTACTGCCCGCTGAAGGCGTCACCCTGCGACCCGGCATGTATGTAGAAGGCTTTATCCAGACCGGCAGTCTGGAAACACTGGCTGTTCCCCTGTCTGCCGTGCATACCGACCGGCCTCTGCCCTATGTGCAGACCGTGCGGGATGGCACCGTGCAGCACACCACGGTGTCGCTGGGCGCACGCAGCGTGGGGCAGGACGTGACCTGGGTAGCCGTTGAAGGTCTGCAGCATGAACAGATCGTGCTCACAGGCTCTGCGGGGCGTATTCCTGCAGGCACGCGGGTTGAGCTGCAGCCGCAATCCACACCTGCCCAGCCGTCCAATGCCTCGTAGCGCAGAAAGAAGAGCTGCATCATGTGGTTTACCAAGGTAAGTCTGCGCAATCCGGTCATGGCCACCATGGTCATGCTGGCCTTTGTGGTGCTGGGTCTGTTTTCCTACCAGCGTCTGGCGATTGATCAGTTCCCGAATGTGGATTTCCCCGTGGTGGTCGTCACCGTGGACTATCCCGGCGCTTCACCCGAAGTGGTGGAAAGCGAAGTCACCAAGCCGCTGGAAGAAGCCATCAATTCGATTTCGGGCATTAATGCGCTGACCTCGCGCAGCTACGAAGGCAAGTCCGTCATCATCATCGAGTTCCAGCTGCACATGGATGGCCGCAAGGCCGCTGACGATGTGCGCGAGAAAGTAGCCACCGTACGTCCTACGCTGCGAGATGAGGTCAAGGAGCCGTGGGTGCTGCGCTTTGACCCGGCCAGCGCACCCGTGTGGTCTGTGGCGGTACTGCCCAATCCAGCTACCTTGCCTGAAGGCGCCCAGCCACTCACGCCCATCCAGCTGACCACCTGGGCCGACCAGGTGCTTAAAAAACGCCTGGAAAACGTGCGCGGCGTGGGTGCCGTCAATCTGGTGGGCAGTACACCGCGCGAGATCAATATCTATCTGGAGCCCACATCGCTCAAAGCCTATGGCATCACCCCAGCTCAGGTGGTGCAGGCGGTGCGCAGCGAAAACCAGGACCTGCCGGTAGGTACCATCCGCTCTTTGCAGCAGGAACGCGTGGTGCAGATCAATGCACGCGTTGCCCGCCCTGAGCAGTTCGCCGACATTGTGGTTGCTCAGCGCAATGGCGCCCCTGTGCGCCTGGGCCAGCTGGCGCGCATTCAGGATGGCGCGCAGGAACTGGAGAGCCTGGCGCTGTACAACGGCGAGCGCACGCTGGTGCTGTCGGTACAAAAAGCACAGGATGAAAACACCATCGAAGTGGTCAACGGCCTCAACCGTGTGGTCGCAGAGCTGGACCAGGACCTGCCGCCCGGCATCATGCTCGAGACCATTGCCAACACGGCCCGCCCCATTCAGGTGGCTGTGGACAACGTGCGCCAGACGCTGATTGAAGGCGCGGTGCTCACGGTGCTGATTGTGTTTCTGTTCCTGAACTCCTGGCGCTCGACCATCATCACCGGCCTGACCCTGCCCATTGCGCTGATCGGCACCTTCTGGTTCATGTACATGTTTGGTTTTTCAATCAACATGGTCACGCTGATGGCGCTGTCGCTGTGCGTGGGCCTGTTGATTGACGATGCCATCGTGGTGCGCGAGAACATCGTGCGCCACGTGCAGATGGGCAAGTCGCCCTATGACGCTGCCATGGACGGCACGCAGGAAATTGGTCTGGCCGTGCTGGCGACCACCCTGTCCATCGTGGCCGTGTTCCTGCCCATTGGTTTCATGGGCGGCATCATTGGCAAGTTCTTCCACGAATTTGGCATCACCATCGTGGCAGCGGTGCTGATTTCCATGTTCGTCAGCTTCACGCTGGACCCTATGCTCTCCAGCGTCTGGCATGACCCCAGCATTCACCTGCACGGGCAGCCTGCCGCGAACAGCAAACGCAGCCTGTACGACCGCACCCTCGGTCGCCTCACGGCCTGGTTTGACAAGGCGACAGAAGACCTAACCGAGCTGTACCAGCGCCTGCTGCGCTGGTCGCTGATGCACAAGCTGGCCACCGTGCTCTCTGCGCTTGCCATCTTTATCAGCAGCTTGCTGATGCTGCCCTTGCTGGGCTCTGAATTTGTGCCCGGTGCGGACTTTTCGGAAACCTACGTCAACTTCGAAACGCCGCAAGGCTCCTCCATCGAAGCCACGGAAACCAAGGCACGGCAGGTGGAAGCCATCATCCGCGCCCAGCCCGGCGTGCGCTATACGCTGACCACCATCAACACAGGCAGCGCCGAAGGCAAGCACTCGGCCAGCATCTACATTCGCCTGACAGACCGCAGCGAACGCGCTCAGAGTCTGGAGCAGATGACGCGCACGCTGCGTGATGCACTGCGGGGCATTCCCGGCATTCTGGTCACGCACGTGGGCCAGCTGGAACCCGTGAGCGGCCAAAAGCAGATCGAGTTTTCCATCATGGGGCCTGACCTGCAGGAGCTGGACCGCATCAGCCAGGAGCTGCAGACCAAGCTGCAGCACATTCCCGGTCTGGTCGATCTGGACAGCAGCCTGCAGCCGCCCAAACCCATTGTGGAAGTCAAAGTCCACCGTGATGCAGCAGCTGATCTGGGGCTTTCCGTGGCCAGCATTGCCAGCAGCCTGCGCACGCTGGTGGCTGGCGACACCATTGGCAACTGGCGCGCCAGCGATGATGAAACCTATGACGTGAATGTGCGCCTGGCGCCTGAAGCACGCACCCAGCCTGCGGACTTGCAGCACCTGCCTTTTGTACAGACACAGGCAGATGGCAGCCCGCGTGTGGTGGAGTTGAATCAGGTGGCCGATGTGGTCGAGTCGCGCAGCCCCAGCCAGATCAACCGCCGCTCCATGACGCGAGAAGTGCAGTTCACCGCCAATACCTCGCTGCGCTCGGCGGGTGAAGTCTCCAGTGACATTGCCAAGATGCTGCAGGATCTGCAATTGCCGCCCGGCTACCACTGGGAGTTTGGGGGCTCTACCAAGAACATGAATGAGTCCTTTGCCTATGCCGTGTCTGCACTGGCGCTGGCCGTTATCTTCATCTACATGATTCTGGCCAGCCAGTTCAAGAGCTTTATCCAGCCGCTGGCGCTGATGACTTCGCTGCCCCTGACCCTGATTGGCGTGGTGCTGGCACTGATGATGTTCAGCTCTGCCATGAGCATGTTCTCCATCATCGGCATCGTGATGCTCATGGGCCTGGTCACCAAGAACGCCATCTTGCTGGTGGACTTTGCCATCCGTGCCCGTGGCGAACACACGAACGAGCAAGGCGAGATCAGCCCGGGTCTGCCCCGCGAGCAGGCCCTGCTGCTGGCGGCTCGCGTGCGCCTGCGCCCGATTCTGATGACCACGCTGGCCATGGTGTTTGGCATGGTGCCGCTGGCCTTTGCCGTCAGCGAAGGGGCCGAGCAGCGCGCCCCCATGGGCCAGGCCGTCATTGGTGGGGTGATTACCTCGTCGCTGCTGACGCTGGTGGTCGTGCCCGTGGTGTATTGCTATCTGGATGATTTCACGCAGTGGCTCAAGCAACTTTGGCATGGGCGCGAGTCCGATAAGGCCGCAAACCCATCCTCACCCTCGTAGAATCACGGATTTGTTTCAGATAAGCCATCCCGTAGCGGAGGAGACCACCATGAATTTGCCCCTGAACAGCCTGTTAGACCGTAACGACCCCACCGAAAACGCACGTTACAACATGGTCCAGCAGCAAGTGCGCCCCTGGAATGTGGACGGTGAACGCCTGCTGGACGCGCTCTACACCGTGCGCCGCGAAGATTTCACCCCACCTGCACACTACAGCCTGGCATTCATGGACGTGCTCGTTCCTCTGACTGAAGGCGCTCAGTCCCTGGACAAGGGCGAATGCATGTTCCAGCCCCGCGTGGAAGCCCGCATGATCAACGACGTGGACGTGAAGCCCACCGACCACGTGCTGGAAATTGGCACCGGCTCTGGCTACAGCGCTGCCCTGCTGTCCAAGCTGGCCAAGGAAGTGGTGACACTGGAGCTGAACGCCGAGCTGGCCGAAATGGCACGCGAAAACCTGGCGGACGCTGGCTGCGACAACGTGAGCGTGCGCGTGGCCGATGGTTCCAAGGACGTGCTGCCTGAAGGCCCCTTTGACGTCATCATGCTCAGCGGCTCGGTGGAAAGCATTCCTGAAGAGCTCCTACCCCACCTCAAAGATGGTGGCCGACTGTCTGCCATCGTTGGCAATGAGCCCGTGATGCGTTTCACCGTGGTCACCAAGCAAGGCGGCTCCATCGTGACCAAGACCCCTTGGGACATCGTGGCTCCTCGCCTGCACGGCTTCAACACGACCAACCGTTTCAAGTTCTAAGTTCCCTGCCCGCATCACCGGAGAAAGTTTGCATGTTCTATCAAGTCCCCCCAGCCCAGTTTGATGAGTGGCTGGGTCAATTCGCCGGTGATGCCGTCAAGCCTCTGGTGCTTGACGTTCGTGAGCCTTGGGAATGCCAGATCGCCAGCATTGTGCCCAGCGACCAGTTTGAGCTGCAGTGCATTCCCATGGGGCAAATCCTTTCTCGCTTTGAAGAGCTGGACCCTGACCGCCCCACTGCCTGCCTGTGCCACCACGGCGCACGCAGCATGAGTGTGGCGAACTATCTGGTGCGCGCCGGTTTTGAATCGGTAGCCAACATCGCCGGCGGCATTAACGCATGGTCGCAGGAACGCGATCCGAGCGTGCCCACGTACTGACACAGCCCTGAGCGAGATTCTGGAGACGAATTCATGGTGTTCCCCACTGCGTTGCGAAACCTTGCCGTTTTCCGCTTCTCGCTCAGTCATCTGGCCTGCGCTGCAGCACTGTGCTGCGCATGGCCTGCCGCGCAGGCCCAAAGTCTGGTCGAACTCACCGAGCGGGCCCAGACCTACGACGCTGCCTGGCAAAGTGCACGTGCACAGTACGAGGCCACCCTCAGCCAGAGCGCACAGGCCAAAGCCGGCTTGCTGCCACAGATTGGCATTCAGGCCGGCAGCCAGTACAACGAAACACGTGTGCGCGGTGATTTCCCCTCGCGCCAGCTGGATGCCCGTCAAGACTCCGCCAGCCTGCAGGCCACCCAGCCGCTGTACAACCCTGCCAACTTTGCCACTTACAAGCAGGGCCAGTTTCAGGCAGAACTGGCTCAGATTCAGCTTGATGCAGCCTCGCAGGACCTGCTGGTGCGCACAGCCCAGGCCTACTTCCAGGTACTGACCACACAGGAAACGCTCAAGCTGGTCCGCGCCCAGCAACGCTCGGTCGCTGAACAATACGAATTTGCCAAGCGCCGTTTTGAAATTGGCGACGCCACCATCACGGATGCGCGCGAAGCGCAATCCCGCCTGGACCTGATCCGCGCCCAGGAAATTGCTGCAGCCAACGATGTGCGCGTTGCCCAGGCTGCGCTCGATCAACTGCTGGGCACCAGCAATGCCAGCCCCTGGCCCCTCGCCCAGCCCGAGCGCCTGCCTGAACTGACACCTGGCGACCTGCAAGCCTGGCTGGACCAGGCGGAAAACCACAGCCCGCAAATCCGCCAGGCTCGCATTGCGCAGGACATTGCCAGACTGGAAACTGACAAGGCCTACGCTGGCCACAAGCCCACGGTGGATCTTCAGGCCAGCTACGGCACGCAGCGCAACCCCGATGGCTCATTGACTCCGGGTATGCCCGGCGGCCGCGTCAACTCCACAGTCGGCAGCGTGGGCGTGGTCATGAACATTCCTCTGTTTGCAGGTTTTGCCGTACAAAACCGCGTCAAGGAAACCCTGTCACTCGAGGAAAAAGCCCGCGCAGATCTGGAAGGCGCCAGACGCCAGGTCGCCCAGGCCGTGCGCACGGCCTTCTTTGGCGTGCAGTCGGCCTATGAACAGGTCAAGGCACTGGAAACTGCGGTCGCTTCCAGCCAGAGTTCTCTGGAAGCCAATATGCTCGGCTACGAGGTAGGTGTGCGCATCAATCTGGACGTGCTCAACGCCCAGAGCCAGCTGTTCCAGTCGCAAAAAGACTTGGCACATGCCCGATACCAGCTGCTGCTTGGCCTGCTGCAACTGCGCCAAGCTGCGGGCAATCTGCGCATGCAGGATGTGCACACCATCAATGCCGTCCTCAGCCCTGCAGCGCAAAACCCCGCACAGCCTGCTTCATAAAAAAGAGCTTCCAGCGCTTGTCATTACTGGTTTTCAAAGTCATAGAGCTTTGAAACCTTTATTTTTGCTGCGCAAGCAGCTCTATTTTTCATAGTTCCCTATCACACCTCTGTCACAGCATGTGCAGGACTGCCGATCTGTGTTTCGGTCGCTTTAAAACAGCATGTAAGCTAGATTCAAATGCCGTAAAAAAGCTCCGGCAGTCACACCGGAGCAGTGGCTGGTACTGGCTTACTTGACCAGCTCCAGCATTTGCTTGAATGCGGGGTGCTCGCAGCTGCGCAGCCACTCAAAAGCCACCATCTCTGTGGTCACCAGCTCTGCGCCAGCACCGGCCAGGCGGTCGAATGCTGCATCGCGGTTGCGCTCTGTGCGCGAGCTGCAGGCATCCGTCACCACCCAGACTTCCATCTCTTCTTCCAGCAGTTGCAGTGCGGTCTGCATCAGGCAGACATGGGCTTCGCAGCCTGCAATCACAATGGAGGGGCGCTCGGGCTCCTGCGGTGCCGCAGGCTTTTGCAGGTGCTTGGGCAAGCTACGGGCATTGCCGCCCTGCTGCTTTTTGACGGGAGGACGCAGCAGATCAATCAAGCCGTCTTCCACCGCGCTAAAGCTCATCTTGGCCAAAGTGCGATCACTCAGGGCGCGCAGCTCTGCCGCATTAGGCCCCAGTTTGGAAGGATTTTGCTCGGTCGCCCACACAGGCACCTGCATCATCTTGGCAATCTTGGCCAGCTTGACCGCATTGGCCAGCACCTGCTGCCCTTCGAAAATGGCAGGCATCAGTTTTTCCTGATAGTCAATCAGCACCAGTTGCGAATCATCGGCGTCCAGCAGCATGTAGTTTTCCTGTGTTCTGTTGTGCAAAACCTTATTGTCGCAGCGAAGCCTCAACCCCGTGGCATGCCTGCACACACAGCGACGACAGGCTGCAGCCTCACAATATTGAAACAAGACGTTTCAGAAGCCGGGATATGCCCCGTCTTTGACATAGCTCTCATTTGTGCCATGCCCGCCGCGTGATAATCTCAAGACTATGACATGCAAATGGCTATTAGTTCTGGCCCTGGCATGTGGCAGCGTACATGCCACGCCTCCAGACCAAGAAGAACATCAAGCCCCCCTTTCCCATGAACGTCTGACAGAAATTCTGGCAGAGCGTGGGTTGGGCGCTAATTTGCAGTCCATGGGCGAGTCGGTTGCGTCCAACACATCCGATCTGATCAGCACCGCCATGGGCATGATCGGCATTCCCTACCGCTTCGGCGGCACCAATGCTGAAACGGGTTTTGACTGCAGTGGCTTTGTGCGCGCCATCTATCAGGAAGCCGTTGGCCACGTTCTGCCCCGCAACGCACGTGAGCAAGCCAAGGCCACCCAGAAAATCGACAAAAAAGACCTCAAGCCCGGTGATCTGGTGTTCTTCAACACCATGCGCCGAGCTTTCAGCCATGTCGGCATTTATGTGGGTAATGGCCAGTTCATCCATGCACCACGGCGCGGCAAAAGCGTGCGCGTGGAAAGCATGAATAGCAAATACTGGTCCAAGCGCTTTAACGGTGCACGTCGCGTTGACGTTGCACTGAGCCAGCCTCAAGCCATCAACACCAGCATCTCCCCCATTCAGCCCTGAAGTCAGGCCCTACTCTGGCCCACAGTTCAGGACTTCACACTTATGTCTACACCACAGCCCGACAAGGCCATGCCACGGCCCAAACTGGTTTTCTGGATCATTGGAACACCTGTGGCCCTGTTTGCCATTCTGATGCTGGGCAGCCAGATTCTGTTCAACCTCTCTCCTGCCAAAGAGCAGCAGTGGGTGGAGCGTGAAACCATTCGCCTGTGCTGGAAAGAGCGCGAAAAAGGCCCCAAGGAAGACACGCCACCACAGTTCACACCGGGCCAGTGTGAGCAGCTTGAATACGACTTCAAGAAGAAATGGAACATTAATCCATAGGATTCAGGCAGCTGATGCTTCACCAGCCATCAAGCTGCCCTTTGCCCCAGATCTCCTGCTTACTGATTCGCCGTAGCTTGCGCCTGCTGCTCGCGCAAGGCTTCTCCCGAAACCACAGAACTGGCTGTTTGCGACAGCGCTTCCTTGATTTTTTGCGGCGTGACAGGGTAGTGATAAAAGCGCTTGCCCACTGCATGGCTGAGCGCATTGCTGACCGCAGCCACCATGGGCACCATGCCCAGCTCTGCCAGCCCCTTGGGCGGCGATGTTTCTGACAAGGGCGGCAAGTAGTCTGCGGTTTGCGTCCACACCGCCACATCTCTGGCGCGTGGCAGCGTATAGCGGTTGAAGTTCCAGGTGCCATTGCCCGGACCGTCTTCATAAAGCGGCAGCTCTTCCATCAGCGCATGGCCAATCCCCATGGCTGCGCCGCCCTGCAGCTGCCCGGAAACCAGCTCCGGAACAATCATGGTTCCCGGATCCATCAGCCCATGGTGACTCATCACCTGCACCTGTCCCGTAAAAGTGTTCACATTCAGCTCAACGATATAGGATGCAGGCGTATAAGTGGTGGGCCCAGCGCTGCTGCGCTGCGTGGGAGGATAGGTGGCACTCTTGCGCTTGATAAAGTCATATCCGGCTACGGTCATACGGTTTTTCAGCGCAGCAGGCGCACCATCGCCATAGCGCACGGCCAGCGCATCAATGGGCAGGTTGCGCAAGCCCACGCCCGGGATATCAAATTCTGCCCGTGCCCATTCCCAGCGGCTGTAGGTATGCACGGCCACCCCGGTGATCAGGCCCATTTCGTGGGCCTTGCGGGCCAGCTGCTCAAAGGCAATTGGCTTCATACCAGCGCCCCCCAAGCCATCTGGGCCAATGCGCAGATCAGCCAACTGCACATTGAAGCTGGACATGGCGCCACCGCCTGCCCCCTCGCTCCAGATCGCACGCGCTGCAGGCCACAAGGTGAACTCCAGCAAAAAGCGTGCTGCCTGGCGCGTGGCAAAGCCGATGTAATACACGCTCGACGACGAACTCATATCCGGCACGATGGATGGCACCCAGTAAGGATTGTTCTTGGAGTACTCATCCTGCAGCTTCTGGTCAGCCCAGGCACTGGTCAGTGGTAGTTCCGGAAACTCCGTCACGCCAAACTCCACTTCGTCCGGCGCTTTGCCCAGCGCTTGCCACACCATGACCTGCTGTGCCGTCGTCGCGCCCGTGCCAATTTCCTGCACGCAATGGCGCATGCTCAGCTTGCCGTTGCTGTCAAACTCCAGCACCAGAATGCTGGGGTCACCGCTGGAGCCATAGACTTGCTGCACCTGCGCAAAACCAACGCCATAGCGCTTGCCGGGGTTGGCCGCCTCAAAATCCGCCTTGGCTTTCTGGCGATTGACCCACAAAGGGTGCTTCGCTGCCAGATCCAGCATCTCCAGCAAGCGCGGATCACCCGCCTGCACGCCCCCTTGTGTGTTCTGCCAACCTTCACGCAAGGCATTGCGCCGGCGCAGCTCGATAGGGTCCAGCCCCAGTTCCCCAGCGATCTCGTCGACCATCACCTCGGTAACGCTCAACGACTGCAAGGAGCCAAAGCCCCGCATGGAGCCTGCCTCCACCGCGCGGGTGGCCAGCGCCACGGCGGTCAGATCAGATTTTGGAAAGTAGTAGATGGACTGCGCCCCACGCGCCGCCACGTGTGACACCGCCACCGACAGGTTTTCGCGGCCTCCGCCATTGCACACGTAGGCACCTTTGAGCACCTCGAACTTACCGGTCTTGCGATCTGCGGTAATGGTCACGTCCATCTCGATGGAATGGCGCTTCATGCCCAGCTGGAACTGCTCGTAACGATTGTTGGCCATACGCACTGGCATACCGTCGCTATACAGGCAGGCCGCAATCGCGTAGTACGGGAACACCGAATAGTCTTTGGAGCCATAGCCAACGGTGGAACCCGTCAGCAAAATGATGCGCTCCACAGGAGCCTGGCTATTGTCTTTGACCATGGCTGCCGCAGCACTGGCCACACCTGCGGGTGACTGGGTCGCCGTCATGATGTACAGGCTGCGGTTTTTGGCGTCATACCAGGCCGTGCAGTTATCGGGCTCCATGGCACATGGGTCGATGGACTGTGAAAAACCACGGCGCGCCAGCACCAGCTTGTCTGGGTTGTTGCGTGCTTGCTCGATCTCATCCGCAATCAGCATGGCGGCATCCATGGCCTGCTCTGCCACGGTTGGATCCAGGCTGGATGCATGCAGGGAGTCCTCAAAGCCGCTGCCACGCTTGCGCTTGATGACCTCGGGCATGAAGAGTTCGCGGTCCGGCGTAAAAGGCGGCCATACCACCTCGTTGCCATCAAAAGCACCTTTGATGGAGCCGTTCTGGAAAGGCGCGAACAATGGTGCTTCGTAAGGCTGCGCCCCACCTATACGCACAAAGCGGCCTGCACCGTAATTTGCTGGAGGCTTGGGGCCTGTGAACTCTCCGTACTTGACCGCACTTTTCTCAAAAAGCAGTGCGCGCTTTGCGGCCTGGAAACGGTCAAAATCCTTGTAAAACAGGATGGCAACAGGGTGCCCCAAGAGCGGCGCTGTTTCACCAACCGGCAGCAGAATATGTTCGCCATAAAAGCCCTTGCCCATGCTGTCTGGTGCTTGCAGGCCTTTGTCTGCCAGGTCTTTTTGCAGCAGCAGCCGGTCTGGCTGCAAATCAGCGCCCAGCACGGATAGATCAATGCCTTCAAAGCGATGCTCCGCATCCGTGGCCTTGAGCATGAAGGCATAGCCCTGCTGTTCTGGCCAGCCCGGCAAGTCCTTGGCCCGGAAGTCAAAAGAGAAATTCTTCTCACCCGTCACTTTGCGGATGGCATCCCAGCGGAATTTGGGCTTGCCATTGCTGCCCATCCAGTCTGTGGGACTTGGGCCTGAGTTGACTTCCACCGCCTGCGCTGTTGGCAGGCGCCCCAGCAGCAAGGTGATACCGCCCACAGTACCTAGCTTGATAAAGTCCCGACGAGAAAATCCATTGGGGTGGGTACTTGCCACGTGCCTGCTCCTGAAATCGACTGAAATGATGTTGCGCTGCAGTGCTTAGAAACTATGGTCCAGGCCTGCAAACATTTGCTGTGCGGTGACGTTCTGGAAAGCAAAACCCGTTGCATAGGCTGCTATGACGTAGAACGAGGTGCGCTTGGAAAGGTTGTAGGTATATCCAGCGCTATAGATGTTCTGCTGGCGTTTGTCCAGGTTATAGGCGTTGTGAAAGCCGCTGCTTGCACGAGAGCCGCTCCAGCCCACCATCACGCTGGCAGCCGTACCAACAGGCACGGTGGCATTGAAAGTCAAACCCGTGGTTTTAAAGTCTGGCACATAGCCTGAGCCCCAGGTCGCAAAAGCTGGGTTGGACAGATAGGAACTCAGCGACGACTGGCGGCCATTGATGTCCTGCCCCACCGCAGCCCCCAGCGACACCGATTTAAGCTCATAACCGGCCACCGCCACCCAGGAGTGGACATTTTTGGCCCATGCGCTGGAGTGCAGGCGGTCATAACCCAGGCTCAGTGTCAGCGGGCCTTTGCTATATCCAATAGCACTGGTAATCAGCTTGATTTTTTCATCATTGCTTGTGCCGGATGAGCCCTTGGTATCAAAGGAGTAGCCCACCGAGAAATCCACACCGCTGAATGTTGGAGATTTATAGACAATGGTGTTGTTGGCTTTATTGGAGCCGGCAGCGCTGAAGATATTTTCAATATCCGCAAAGTTTTCTTCGTCAGAGATGCCGGCAATAAAACTGGCGTACTCTTGGATCGCATTACCCACGCGCCCCATGCGCACACGCCCCCACTCGTTGCTGGACAGGCCGACCCATGCCGTTTTGAAGTAATGGTTGCTGGAAGTGCTGCCATTGAGCACATTGAACCCGCTTTCCAGCTCAAAACTGGCCGTCAAGCCTTGACCCAGATCTTCCTTGCCCTTGATCCCCCAAGCGTTGCTATTCCAGATGCCGTTGAACAAGCCAGATTGGTGCACCTTCACACCCTCTGATTTGTTTTTCCAGGTCTGAAACCCATAAGCGGCATCCACATAGCCAAACAAGGTGATCGAGCTTTGTGCAGATGCAGTGCCTGCCCAAAAACCTGTGATGCACGCCATGCCGAGCAATATTTTTTTCATGCATTCCTCTCTCTTTGGTGCTGAATCAATGCGGCAAAATTCAAACTGGGTATTGGCGATGGTCGCTCAGTTCTCACGGGAATCTGCCAAGATTCTTTGGCCAACTATAGGAGCATGCTATTTCGCTTCATGTAGTAAAAATTCGATTTCAAGGGGCTGCCCCCATAACTTGTGACATATCAAGCACTTCAGCGGCACATTCACTTTGAAACTTCATTGCCTTGAAGCTTTACCCGCCTCAAGACCATGCCCCGCATGCCACCCAAGCATCGCCATGCTTCAGACAAAGCCTTGTTTCTGAAAACCGTTGTCTGTCTGGGCACAATAACGCCCTGCTCTTGAAGGCGAACCTGTGCCGCATACCTGTGCCGTATACGCAGTTGCTCCATTCTGAACTCCAAAAAGACGGGGAATTTGGCGTTTTTTGGGGTGCTACAGACGGTGCTACAGACCGCCAAAAATGCCAATGAATTCCAAAGAAACCAATACAAATCAAGAAGTTAAGTCTTATCCACGCATGAGCGTTGCGCCGATGCTGGACTGGCACAACAAATCCATAAGATAATGATTTTTCAGGGAAATTTTCATAAAAAATTAGACTCGTAGCACTTACGTAGCACCGAAACTGAAAATTAGCCCTGAAAATGGTCAAAAAGATCCCCTCTTGCAGCAGCATGAGGGGATCTTTTTTTACAGATCGTAGGCTCTTGCTATGGCAGTTGCGCTACCTGCAGGGGAATGAAGGCCCCTGACATGCTACTTATTTGGTAGTTTGAATCTCATCTGTCCTGGATAGCAGCCGCCCCACCAGCTCTCGCTCCGTCAGCACCTGCTGCTTGAGCAGATCTACTTGGGCGTCTCGCCGCTCGACAAGGCCCACAAGCTCTCCAACCACTCCCGCGCCATCTGCAAGATGGGCTGCGAGTCGCTGGTAGTGATCTGCGAGATCTCTTGCGGCAGCGGCGTCGGCTGCAGCTTGTGCTCGCTGGGTTGCTGTAGTGCGGAGCTGCTGCTGCAGGCTTGCAATGTCAGCAGCATCACGAGCGCGGCGAGTTTCAAGCTCAGCCAGTTTTTGCCTGTACTCATAGACGTTTTCCTGTTGATTGGCTGCGTGTTCCAGCAGCGCAGCGGCTTTGTTTTCTGTTGCTGCCTGCGCTTTCTCTGCCTGCGCTTGCGCCATTTTTGCCTGTGATGCCTCCAGCTTGGCCAAGTCCACGTGCAGGCCACGCACGCGGATTTCTTGCAGGCCCACAGCAGCAGCCAGTGCCAGCGCGACCCATGGCCAGATGCGCGCGGCAATCACAGCGGCCTCCAGTACCAGTAGGGGTCATGCACCCACATCAGCCACAGAATCAGCATCACTGCCCTCCTTTCTCAGCCAGCACCTGTGCAGAAAAATGCCCGTCACGCCCCCAGTCGCGGCACAGCTCGGCAGTCGTGTCGCGGCGCTTGGCCAGGCCGTCCAGGCGCTGCTTTTTGCCGCCCACGGTGCCGTACACAAAGCGCTGCATCTGTGGGCACCAGATTTCGAACGGCTGACCAGCATTGGCTTGCCGCAACAGCGTGGAGGCAGCCACGGTGGCTTCGCCCAGGTTGTAGAGCATGTCGATGATGCTGGCGCGCACCCAGACGTTGTACGCACCCCAGTGAACAAACATGCGCCGCGCCGCACGCTCGGCGGCCAGGTACTTGGGCAGCTCCAGCCGCTTGCAGTCCTCTGGCGTGTAGTACTTGGCAGGGTCCACCTCAGGGCCAGTCACGCCATGGCAGACCGTCCAGGGCTGTCCCTTGCCGATCACGTCCCGGTAGGGCTTGCCGATGTGCCGGCCGCTGCTTTCGTAGTGGGCGCCAATTTCCATGGCCAGCTGCACGGCCTGGCTGGGGGCTTGGTGCTGCTCCACCGTCACATAAGTGGCGGCACCGGCAGCAAAGCCCAGGGCGACTTGCAGCAGCTTGCTGCGCAGGATTTCTGGCACTTTGCTCATCGCACACCCCTCCACGCACTCCAGGCAGTGATACATGCAGCGCCCAGGCCCACGATGGCCGCCGTGGGTTTGGCCAACTTACCCAGCCAGTTCAGCACCTTGAAAGCGCCGCGCATGGCTTCGAAGAACTCGAGCAGGTCTGCCAGCTGGGTGCGCAGCTCGTGCAGTTCTTTGCGTGTGGCCGTCAGCTCTGCATTGGCTGTGCTCAGCTCGCGCTCAATGTCGGCCATGCGCTGGCTGCCTTTGTCAAACCGTGCATTGATCTGCTGCAGCGTCACTGCTGGCAGCTCGTTGCCGTAGTCGTCCACCATTGCCCTCTCCTACACTTCGATCAAGACATAGGGCAACACCGGTGCATCGCCCGTAATTTCTCCCGCTTTCACATACACCTTGGCAGCTACCGCCCTGCCCAGCGGGTTGCGCACGCGTAGCTGGCCACCACCACCGTCCAGCGTGACCAGCGCTGTGCCATCTGCATAGGCAGCTGCCACGGTGCCGCTTTGCACCGGGTCATCCGGCAGCAGGCTCAGCAGGCGTTTGTAGAGATTTGTGCTCATGCGGCCACCCTTTCTACGGTCACTTGCTGGCGCACCTTGGGCAGTGCGGCGCTCACACTCACGCTGCGCACCAGGCCGCGCCATGTGCCGTCCAGATCTGGCACTTCCAGCAGCTGACCAGGCTGCAACACGCCGGGATTGGTGCCCCCGGTCAGCACAGGCATGTTGATGGTGTGCAGCAGCTTGTTGCCGCTGGCGGCCAGCTCCCAGCTGCCGCGCATGCGGGCAGCGTCTGCATGGGTGATCAGGTCATCCTGAATCTGTGGGGCCAGCTTGTCGCGGGCGCTCAGGGCGCGCACTACGTGGCCCTGCACGCCACCCACGGGGCCGCCAGTCACATACACGGCGTTGTATTCGGCGCGTGGCTCAGGCTTGAGGTCGTCGGTCACGATCACATCAGGCGGCATGTGCACGTCTGGCGTGGCGTCTGCCCATTCCCAGGGCAGCACTGGGTAGCGCGGCGCGATGATGAGCTGCTCTGCCGTGCGGTGGCTGCGCACCACGGCATTCACGCTGGCCGCCACGCGCTGCACGGCCTGCAGGGGCGTGCCCTGGTAGCTATAGGCGCCCGCAGGCACCTGCCAGTCTGCAATCTGCCAGTCCAGCCCCACGCCGGTGTACTCCAGCGCCTGCGCGGCCAGCTGCTGGGCAGTCATGGCGGCAGTGGGCGTCCATACCTGCTGCGGCATGTAGGGGTCTGCCAGCAGCGTGGTCACGCTCAAGCCCTCTACTTTCACGCGGTGCTTGGCAAAAGCACGGCTGCGTGGGGTAGACATCACGGCGAACACAAAGGGAATGCCATCAATCGACACCTGCAGGCGCGCTGGCAGACCTGCCACGGGGGCCAGCTGCTCCATCAGGTGCTCAGGGCCGGATGCGCTCAGGCTCCAGCAGAAGCTGTCATCGTTGGTGCTGATGGTGGCATCGAGCAGCTGCACAGGCTCCATGCTGGGCAGCAGGTGCGCGGTAAGCGTGTGGACTTGCATATAGATCCGTAGAACTGGAATGCGGTATTGCGCCGAAGGCTCGGGCGTGGGCGTGTCGTCTTTGCAGCAGCAAAACACCAGTGCAGCGCTGCCGGTGTAGGCGTCACGAAACAGCAGCTGCGCTGGCAGGCTGGGCACATAGCACGGCGCGGGTTTTGGGGGCAGCGGTGGCAGCCACATGCCGGGGCCGGGCTTGATGGCCTCTTGATACCTGCCGTGCATGCCCACGCGCAGCGGCATGCCCTGCCCCATGCGTGCAAGCAACAGCACTGCCAGTGGCTGGCCTGGCTGCATGCGGCTGCGCAGCTGCCCGCGCAGACGCACGGCCTGCTGAAAGCCCTGCAGGGCATCTGCGCGCACGGGGGCGGCATCCTGCTGCACGTCTTGCATGCCACTGCGCAAGCGCTGGCCGTCCTGGTACTGCTGGGCCACACCTGCACGCACGGCGGCCGCGTCTTGCACCAGCTCTTGCGCGCTGCAAGCCAGGCGCTGGGCCTGCTGCCACAGCTGCTGCACCTGGGCAGCCACTTTGCGGGCGTCTTGCCAGATCTGCTGGACATTGGCTTGCATGCGCTGCGCCTGCTGCCAGGCGGCCATGGTGGCGGCACGCGCAGGGGCTGCGTCTTGCATGCTGCTGACTGTCTGGCACACCTGCGGGCGACTCACATTCACATTCCAGCTCATCCCCACGCGGCTGTGCATGCCTGTGATGCGCCCCCTGGCCTGCAGCTGCAGTACCGTGGCCACACCCACCTTGCCGCGCAGGCCGGTAATGCGGCCTTGCGCCTGCAGCGTGTACTGCGGCACCTCAACGCTGCCGCCAGCACCAAACACCAGCGGCACAGGGTTGCCGGTGGTATGTGGCTGCTGGTCAAAGACCAGTGCGGCAGGCAGGCCGGGGGTGTAGCTCATGTCAGCGCCGTCCCGGTCAACGTGAGCAGACCACCAGCGTAGAACGTGGGCGCATCCTCACCGTCTGCCACCGTGCCGCCACCTACTTCAAAGCAGCCACCGCCGCCCTCGGCCGTCACGCCGCCTTCAGCCAGCACAGCACCATCAGCCGCCAGCAGCACACCCCAGCGGGGTACGCCAGTCTGCAGCACCATGGCCCCTGCGGGAGAGGCCGGGTGCAGCACCAGCACACCGGCGTCCACCGCACCGGCAGAGTTGGCCAAGGGGATGTCTGCCAGGTATTCCTCCGGCAGCGCGCCCAGTACCTCCGGCCGTGGCGTAGCAAACAGCCGCACGCTGGCCGTGCCTGCGCCCTGCTCCAGCCGCGCCAGCGTGGCCAGCAGCTGCGCCTGCACCAGCGCCGCGCTGGTGCGCCATTCGTGTGCTGCGGGCGTGCTCATGGCTGTACCTCGGGCTTGAGGTTGTTGGCAATCGTGCTGCGGAACTGGCCTTCATGGTCCCACGCGATCACGTCAAATTCCAGGTCAGGGTTGAGGTCGCGGAATTCGTAGCTGCCGTCCTCTTGGCTCCAGGTCTGCCGTAGCAGTGCACCCGTGCGGCTGTCGTGCAGGCGAACGCGGCGCACAAGAGGGATGTTTTGCGGGTCTGCCTTGCGTTTGACAGTGCCGTAGATGCGACCACACCCGCCCACGTCCAGGTCGATGGTGGTGTATACAGGCTCTACAGCGAGCGTGGCATCTTCAAGTGGCGGGGCGCCTGCGGTGACGGGCGTGCTTGTTGTTAGGGCGCGCAGGTCGATGTTGTAGATCGACGGCAACGATATGTTTTTATAAATCACACCGCCGTGCACCGCAGCATAAAGCGTCACACCATCGTGTGTTGCAACGCCATGCCAATAACGACCACCCGACGACAGTGCAGCCCAGGTTGCACCACCGTCTGCGCTCTTGTAAATCACACCGCCGTACACCACGGCATAAACCGTCACACCATCGTGTGTTGCAATACCCTCCCAATTTCGACTAGCAGCTGACGACAGTGCAGCCCAGGTTGCACCACCGTCTGCGCTCTTGTAAATCACACCACCGTACACCACGGCATAAACCGTCACACCATCGTGTGTTGCAATACCCTCCCAATTTCGACTAGCAGCTGACGACAGTGCTACCCACGTTGCACCACCGTCTGTGCTTTTGTATATCTGCCCACCGTAATCCCCGGCATAAACAGTCACCCCATCGTGTGTTGCAACGCCACGCCAACTTCGACTACCCGACGACAGCGCAGCCCAGGTTGCACCACCGTCTGCGCTTTTGTAAATCACACCGCCGTACACCGCAGCATAAAGCGTCACACCGTCGTGTGTTGCAACGCCATGCCAATTTCGACTACTACCCGACGACAGTGCAGCCCAGGTTTCACCACCGTCTGCGCTTTTGTAAATCACACCGCCGTACTCCACGGCATAAACCGTCACACCATCGTGTGTTGCAACGCCACGCCAACTTCGGCTACCTGCTGCCGGTAGCGATACAAATGCACCGCACGCTTGCGCAAAATTGACAGGGCTATATGAGGGTGCTGACAGCTCCCCAATGCCTTGCCACTCCAACTGCCCCAAAAACTGCACATGCTCGCCAGCTTTTACCGCATGCATGCGCGGCCAACCTGCACGCGTGAGCGCTGCCATGCGCCACCCCCACAGCTCAACAGGCTCCGCAAATTCAAAGGTGATGGAAAACCCCGGTTGCCGTACATCTGCGGCAGCGAAAGTCACCGTAGTGGCATCATCCACAAGCAGGTTGTCGATAGCGCCGGCGATAGGAGGCAAGGTTGAGGCCACGCTGACTGGCACCAACTCGCCCGCCTCACCCCAAGCGACAAGGCGGGAAAGGGTCAGGTCGTGACCGTCTGTGTCTATGCCGCAAATACTCCAAGAGGTACTCAACATGACGCACCTCTCGCTTTAGCGCCAAGGGCCGGTGATGTCTATGAAGCCAAGTCCAGATGCAGCACCTGAAGATTCTGAAACTGGCACAGTCATGTAGCGCTTGAAATCACCGTGCTCCACCTCAACAACGCGACGCACAACCCCAAATGCATCTATAGCTCCAGTGTTGATGCATGCCAGCGCTCCGGCAAATTCACCTCGAACACCAGTGGACGCGAAGCTACCCCCATTGGAGATCAAAACAGGTGCATAGCGCGCCTTAGCATCAGCACTCAAAAGCACGGAGCCTAAAGGCTGCGAGCTACCACCTGATACGGAATTTGTCCACCCTGACAACCTCTCCGCAGTCAAACCACGCCCGAATCCTGATGCAGCCCTCAGCATTGACTGGTAATTAATGCTGTTTGAAGAAAAAAGAGAGCCGTAATGGCTGTACGAACTCGATGGACTACCTGTCAACACTCCGGGTGCCACATCCCCACTGCGGTAACTCACAATGTCTCCGGCAAAATATGCCACCATGCCGTTGGCTTCCAGGTCAATTACCCGTTGACTGGGGTGCAGCACAGGCAAAAGCGCTGCCCCGTCACCAAACAGCATGAAGTCTTTGCCTGCCCGCGTGCCGCAGTGCCAGTAGTAACCACCAGATACCACCGCAGAAGTCGGGATGCCGTTGGTGCCGCTGTCCACCGAGGTCATCGCCTCATACATCATCACGCGGGCATACGATGCGTCGGCGTGATCCACACGCAGATAAAAGCGCGAGCTGCGAATGTCAGTGGGGCGGTACACCGCCACGTTGGTTTTGCTGTACACCTTCTCCCACCCGCACGGTGCACATTTGAAAGTCACCGTTCCAGTGACAGTGCCATCTGGCAAATCGGTGGCAAAGCTCACACTGTTTTCAGTGGCAGCGGTCAGCTTTTGCTCACCATTCAAAGCTGTGGGCGTTGCACCCGCCACCAGAATAACGGTGTCTTTCATGTAAGGGCCAACGCCGCTGGAAAACGTCAATGTGCAAATACCGTCTGCAATCACACCGCTGTCCACTGACTTGAGCGCATAGCCGTTGACCAGGAAAGCGTCCAACAAAGAGATCATTGACCCCGCGCCGGAGCCGAAATCCAGTGCACCGGGCAAGCGTGCATGGGTAAATTTGACCGATGTATCAACGGGGGAAGCCATGATGGGTGATCCTTTCCAAATTCAATAACAAGTACTCAAACATCAGGGGCGGTCTACATCCCCACGCGTCAGCAGCCCAAAGCTGTAATCCGTGCCTGCCGCCTCAGAGGGCTGCACGGTGCGGATGCAGGCAAAGCTCTGCATGGCCCCCACGGTGTTGATACGCAGGATGTTTCCGGCAGCCCAGCCGCTGCCCCAGCCTGCGGCAGGCACCGTGAGGTAAGGCACGCCGGGCAGGCTTTCGGTTTTGGTGTTGGGGTTGAGGGGCGCGATGTCTGCCGCAATGGGGAAGGTGCCCAGGTTGCCCACGTGCTCGCCGATCACTTCCACCTCGGTGGTGCTCTTGAAGCGCAGCACCCAGCGCTCGGTCACGGCGCCCGCGTTGGTAACCGTGATGGGGAAGGTGGTGTCATTGAACTGGGCGGGCGCCTGGTTGCCCTGCACGCTGTCTGCCCAGGTCACGCCGTCCCAGTTGGCCTGGTCAAACACATGCGACACCCGTGCCCGCAGCGTGCCTGCATACAGCGCGCTGCTGACCACGCTGCCCACGGGGAAGTCATGGGAGAGCGCCTTGGTCAGCGTGAGCGTGCCATTGATCTGCACATCTGCCACACGGGCCATTTCTTCGATGCGGTGGAAGACCTGCACGGGCTGCGCCCAGCTGCTGGCGTCTGTCACCGTCACGGTGCCAGCGTCCAGATCTGCCGTCCAGCCGGTCTGCACTTTGTTGCCAGTGGCATCCACCATCCAGACGCGGCTCAGGCGCTGGCGGCCACAGCTCAGGGTCTGCCCGTTGCTGATGGTGGCTGCAGGCAGACTGCCGGTGTGGCCAATCACCACATAGTTTTCGGTGCTGAACACGGGCACACGGCCATCGGCTGGCAGACGCACAGGGTCCATGCCAATGATGTCTGCATCCAGCGGCAAGAAGGTGTAGCTCACCAGATTGAAGCGCAGCGTGGTGGGGTCTACCGAGATGGGGCGCCAAATCTTGCCGGGCTCAATGGCGCCCACTTCGTCTGCATCAAACCAATATTCGGCTTTTTCGGCTTCCGTCAAGCTGGCCACAGGCACCAGTTCACCGAATTGAATCTGTGCCACACCGGCTTCATAGTCCAGGCGGCCGCGTGATTTATCGCTGATGAAGTAGCCTTCTGCATCGGGTGTCAGCGTAAAAGCGTTGCCGTGGGCATCTGTGATCTGCAGCGTCAGCCCATTGACTGCCACAGGCGCAGCCGGGGTGCGAAAGAACACGCAAGCCGTAGTCCAGGGCTGGCGCGTGGTCCACAGGCTTTGCAGCTGGAATGGCGCACTGGGGTTGCTGGTGCCGTAGTTGTGCAAAAAGGCCATGCCGCCTTCGTAGTCCATACGGCCAGCCACCACGCCAGGGCTGCTCCCGGTGCGGTCGCGGATGATGTCGCCATCTACATCCATGTAGGTATGGCCCATCCAGCTAAATTGCACACTGCCGGGCACCACGTAGTCTGCAGAGTGCGGCAGCAGGTCAATGTACAGCTCTGGCGGTGCCCAGCTCAGGGTTTCACTAAATGCAGTGGCAAAGCCCTCGCAATACGTCACCTGTAGTGTGCTGGCCGCCAGCACTTCTTCGCTGACCGATGCTGTGCTGTACTGACCACCACGGCTGTACAGGCCACCACCGCCAACAGATACACCGCTGAAGCTGGGGCCAGACTGCGACTCAAACGCGCGGCTGCTTTCATGGTCTGAGCTGTAGCTGCTGGTGGTGGCATCCAGATCCACCAGCTTGACGGTGACTGTCTTGCCCGCGTAGTTGACCGAGCCACGGCCTGACAGGCCGCCCTGCCCGTCATCGACCAGCTGGTGCTGCACCTGGTCTTGCGTCTTGCTGACACGCTGGCTGGTCGTGGTGTAGCCACCATGGCTCTGGCTGATATAGCCATTGCCGTAGCTGGTGGCGTAGCTGCTCTCGCTTTTGCGCACGTTACTGCCGCTGGACTGTGCACCGCTGCTGGCAGAGACATTGCGCACAGTCATCCAGCGCAGCTCCAGGCTGCCTGGGGCGGGCACGCTGTCCAGCGCAATCGTGGCCCAGCCGCCCGCATCTGGGCTGGCAGATACCGACTGGGTCACTTTGGGCGCCCAGCGGTAGCTGATCTGGAACTCGCCACCCGCATCAATCCACGCCGTGGGGCGGATCAGGATCTGGCCGCTGGCGTGGTTGACCAGCCCTGTGCCGCCACTGCCCACCAGCGCGGTGCCACCACCTGCATCGCTGATGGTTTTGAGCACACCGCCACTTTCCCAGCTGACTGCTACGCTGCCGGGCTGCAGGCACTGGTGCTGCAGCTGCAGGGCGTACTCTGGCTGGCGCACTTGGGCCGCGCTGCCGGTGCGGTTGCTAAAGCCCGTGGTTTCACCCCACTGGAACAGCACCATGCTGCCCACGTCTGGGAAGGCAGGCAGGCTTAGCGCCACGTTGCCGTTGCTGTAGTTGACGGTGCCCACGGCATCGCCCTGCAGCTCGCCCTGGCCGTTGTCCTGGCAGGTGTACCACTTGCCCAGGGCGCGAAAGCTCACCACCACCGTGCCGGGGCTGGGGAATGGGCGCAGGATGGTGGTCCAGCTGTAGCCACGGTTTTCCTGCGTCACGGTAAAGCGCTGGGTGTGCGGGGCCACGGCCACGGTGACTTCACGCGGGCCAGTGGCCAGGGTGATGCTGCGCAGTGCAGCCGGGCGCTGGTCCAGGCTGATGGTCTCACTGCGGCTGCTGGGCACCAGCTGTGTATAGATGCTGGCCACCTTGATCTGGCGCGAAGGGTCGCCCAGCTCGTAAGCCGCCGTCAGCGTGCTGGCTCCGTAAAAGCGCATGGCATCTGCCACCGTGGTGTCACGCAGCTTGGCAGCCCCGGCATCCGCCGTAAACAGGCGGTTGGGCTCGCTGCCTTTGAAGGCATGGCTCAGGCGCGGGGAGATGTCGCAGGTGGACACCAGCGCCTGGTAGTCCTTCACTTCAGCGCCTTGCATATAGGAGAAGGTGCGCTCCACGGTCTCCGTGCGGCGAATGCGCACGAACTGGGCGCGCTCCGTGGGCTGGCCTTCGTCTTGCACAATCACCAGCGTGGCCCCAATGTTGGGGGCCGCCGTGCCCACACGGTGGAAGATCTGGATGTTGCCTTGGTTGGCCACGTGATTGCCCAGCAAAATGCCGCTCCAGACCGTGCCCGCAATCTGGTAGTCCGCAATGGCCTTGGCAATCTGGGTGCGGGTGGCGAACATGTCACAGGCGGCCAGCGTTACGCTCACATTGGGGTCTGTGGGCATCTGGTCGATGATGATGTTGGCATCCAGCAGCGGGTCGGTGCTGCCCGTCTGCACGGCCGCATGCAGCTGGCGGATGCTCACCTGGCCGCCAGCGCGGGCTACCTCGGTCACATCGTCAAAAATCTGGTTGCTCTTGCCCCACTCCACCACTTGCCCGGTGGGGCCGCCACCGCCTTCGGGCACGTCGTCCATCACTTTGGACTTGAGCAGCTTGATGTCGCCGTCTTGAATGGCCATTGCGTTCTCTCTCGCTTCAAACAGTCAACAGTCGCAGCGTGGCGACGTAAGGGTGTGTGCTGGCAGGCAGCTCAGGGCGGCTGATGGGCCGCGCAGAAATGGGCTCATCTGGCGCAAACTGCACGGTAAATTCGCGGCCATCGGCCAGCTTCAGCAGGTATTGGCCTGCGGGGTCATCTGCCAGCGCCTGCACGGCCAGCAAGGTGGCACGGCGTATCCAGCCGTGGTTTTCTGTGGCCTCCAGCGTGATGGGGCGGCCAGCCAGCTTGGCGGCGGCATCAATCACCTGTGCGCCGGTGATGCTGCGCTCTACGCTTTTTTGCACGGCAGACCAGTCAAACTCATCCGTCCACAACATGCCGCGTGGCAGCTCAATGCCTGCCAGAAAATGCCCCGCCATCAGAAACGCCCCCCTGCCATTTGTGCGCCACGCTCCAGCTGCTCAAACAGCGCATTGAGTGCATCGCTGCTGGCGCTGTCTGCCACATGGATGCCCAGCACATCGCCCCCAGGCAGTGCAATTTCGTGCCGGATGATTTGCTGCACCTGCTGCGCGCCCCAGCCTTGCTGCTGCTCGGGCTGCGGCTGGCCAGTGGGCTGCTGGCGCATTTCTGCCAGCAGATCGCGGTTGCTGGGGCCTGTGTCTGCATTGGCCACCTGATCGCGCCGTGCCTGGTTCTGGCGCTCCAGCTCGTCACGCGCAGACTGGCGGCGCTGTTCATCCTCATCTTTGCGGATGCGCTCTTGCACTTTCTCCAGCTCGCGGTCATAGACCCACTTGCCCTGGCGCTGTGCTTTACGCAGGCGCTCGGCTTCTTCTTCGGTGGCCCCCTGGGGCACCGCGGGGCTTTGCGATGTGCGCCCGGGCTTGTTGCCGGGTGCTGGCTTGATGTCGCTGCCGGGCTGCTTGTCAGGTGCAGGCTTGTTTTCAGGCGCTTGCTGCTGATAGCGCAGGCGCTGCTGCTCGGCTTTGGCCCAGGCTTGCATTGAACGGTCTGCAGACTTTTCTGCAGCGTCTGCTGCTTTTTCAAACGCCAGGGCAATTTCACGCGGGGTGGCGGTGCCGCTGTCGCGGATGGCCTCATAGGCTTTGCGGGCCGTTTCGGCAGACTCCTTCAATGTTTCATCCGTGACAATGCCCAAATGGCGCATCGCCTCTTCCATGCTCTGGATTCCAGGTGTGGCGTCTTCGGCAGCAATCTTGAGCTCACTCGCTTTTTGAGCTGCATCCTCCAGCAGGCCATCAGCTACCTCATCACCGAGTTTTGCACGCAGCTCTTCAATCTTCCCTTTGAGCGCCTCCACTGCCTGCTGGCTGTCTGCAGTATCAATGCCTCTGGACAAGCTGGCTTGCAACGCACGCCCAGCATCCACGCCATTGGCCTTCAGACGATTAAAACCAGCAGCGATGGCATCAGCATCATTGATGGCGCTGCGGCTGGCCGCACCAATCTTGCCCTGCAGCACATCAAAATCCAGCCCCGTGCGCTGCACAGCCTGGTGCACCACGGCATCCATCACCTGTGCCATGCGTTCAGCCTCACGCGCGCCGCCTGCCAGCGCTGTCTGGGCATTCACGGCGAACACGCCCAGGTCGATGCCTTCCAGCGCACCCTGCCATGCCTGGGCAAATTGCTCGGCAGTGATCTGGCCATCTGCCTGCAGCTTATCCAGCACGGCAGCGGCGTTCTGGATGCCTTCTTTGCCAGACAGGTCAAAGCCCTCACCAATCTTGGCCAGCGCCTCATCCACCCGCTTGCCTTCGCGCACCATGCCCTGGAAGGTGGCAATCAGGCCCTGCCCTTCCTTGCTCAGGCCAAAGCTGGCATTGCGTGCGGCTTCTTGCTCTTGCGCCAGGCGCTTGGCGGCAGCGGCGGCTTCATCAGCGGCAGCCTTCTGCGCACGGGCTGTGGCCTCCATGCGCTTGAGCTCTGCCTCAGCCTTTTGCATCTGGCGGCCGGCCTCAGTAAAGCTCATGCCCCACTCCACCACGCTGCGGATGCCGCTTTCAATCTCGCTGCGGAACAGCACGGCTGTGGCAATCAGACCCACGGGGCCGCCCAGAAGGCCAGTCACGCCGCGCACTGCCGTGCCCAGCAGGCCCATGCGCCCAGCTGCATCAGCTGCGACTTTGGCACCACCCTGCACCGCTGCATTTGCTGCCTGCTGTGCTTTGGCGGCCTGCCCAGCAAAGATGGCTGCATTTTTGGCATTACGCGCCAGCTCACCCTGCACAAATGCCGATGTTTTGGCCGCTGTAGCCTGCGCACCCATGGCTGCTGCGCTTGCGCCCACCGCTGCAGCATTGGCTTTTTGCACAGCAGTGTTGGCAGCGGTGGCAGCCGTGTTGGCGTCCATGGCCTGCGTGGCAGCCAGCGTTTTGGTAGCCCAGGCGCCAAAGTCGCTGGCCAGCTGGGCAATCTTCAGGGCTGCCCACAGCTTGCCTGCGGTCTGCAGGCCATTGATCAGCGTGTCAATGTTCTCGGCCAGCAGATTGATGGCCTTGGCGGCGTTCTCCGTGCTCAGCAGGCCTGCATCTGCGCTGCCCACGTACAGCATCCACTGGGTGCGCAGGTTTTCCAGCGCACGGCCCACGGTGGCAGGCAGCTTGCCAAACTCATTGGCCACCACGTCAGCCTGGCCCTGCAGGGCCTTGATAACCACTTCTGTGGTCAGTGCCCCTTCACCCGCCAGCTTGCGCAGCTCACCCGTGGTCACGCCCAGACCATCTGCCATGGCCTTGGCCAGGCGTGGGGCCTGCTCCATCACAGAGTTGAATTCCTCGCCACGCAGCACGCCAGACTGCAAGCCCTGGATCAGCTGGGTGATGGCTGCATCAGACGCCTGTGCGCTGGCACCAGACAGCTGCACGGCCTGGTTGATGGTCTCCGTGAGCGCCATGGCCTGCTGCGCAGCAGCTTGGGCACTCTGGCCTGCGGACTTGCCTGCATCGGTCAGCCGCGCAAACAGCGTGGCGGTGCTGCTGAGGTTGCTGTAAGTGGCTTGCGCCACGCGGGAGACCTGCTCCCACGACTGGGCAAACAGCTGCCCCTCACCCGTGGCAAGCTCTACGCGGGCGCGCAGGTTCTTGAATTCGTCCGCGACATCTGCAATCTCTTTGGCTTTGCCAATGGCCCAGCTGCCGCCCAGTGCCACCATGGCAATGGACTGGATGCGCTGGATCTGCGCGGCGATATCGCCCAGCCCGTCTTTGAGTGTGCGCTGCGCGGCCAGCTGCTGGACAGCAGCACCAGAGGCCGCCGCTGCCGCCTGCTGGTAGGCTGGTGCCATGCGCTGCACTTCTTCACGCACCTGAGCGATGGCGTTTTTCAAATTGCGCTCATGCGCGCCCAGGTTGGTGGTGGCAACGCCCAGGCGCTGCATCTGGGCCGTGGCGTCATTGAGCGCTGTGCGCTTTTGCTGCAGCGCGGCCGACACATTGCGCACATTGCTGACCGCGCCTTTGTACTCTTGCTGCAGCGCAGCTTCTGCGCGTGCGGCCTTTTGCGCTTCACTACCCGCCTGCTTCAGTGCCGCCTTGCGCTGGGTCAGCTCGGTCTTGGCAGCGGCAATGGCGGCTTTCAGGCCTTCTTCTGCGCGCTTGTAGTCTTCGGTCTTTTTGCCTGCGGCGTCTGTCTCTTTGCGCAGGGTGCGCAGGGCATTGCGCTTGCTGTCCAGGCTGCGCTTGGCATCGGCCACGGCGGTCTGCGCCTGCTGCTCTGCCTCTGCAAAGGCCTTGGCTGCGGCGGCTACGGGCTTGAGCTCAGTGCCCAGGCGCTTGGCATCGTCTTGTGCCTTGCGAAATTCAGCGCTCAGATCGCGCGTCTGCGTGCCCAGCTCTTTGAAAGACTCCAGCGCACGCTGCTTGGCCCCCAGGGCGTCGAGTGCCTCTGCTGCCTCTTTGGCATGCTCAGACAGCTCCTCATCCAGCACGCCGCTGAGGGCGCGCAGGTCATTGGCCAGCTCATCAACATTGCGCTGGCCTTTGACAATTGCCTCAATGGCAATCTGAATGGGCTTGGGTGTAGACATGGGTGCAAGAAAGTCAACGGTTTGCGCTGCAGCTGCTCAGCCGCACTGCAAACCGCCCCGGCACGGGGCCGGGAGGGTTTGACGGGTTGAAGGGCTTCAGGAGACAACCACGGGGCGGCCATCGCAGTAGATGGCTTCGCCATTGGCGGGCTTGAGGGCTTCCAGGCCAAACTCCATGGCCACCACGTCAGTGCCTTCAGCAATCAAGGGCAGATCACCGTTAGGGGTCAGCGTGACTTTGGGCAGATACCAGTCGCGGTTGCCGCCTGCGGCGTTGTCAGACACCACGCGCAGCGCACCGGTCAGCTCTGCCTTGGCGCCAGACTTGACGGACTCAAACGCGCCCGCCACGGTCTTGTAGCCAAACTGCACAGTGGTTTCGGCCGTGATGGCACCGCCCTCCAGGATCTGCACGCGGCCGGTGGCCGTGTCCACGTTGTAGTCCTTGCCTGCTTCCAGCGCCTGGCCCTGCGCGCCGCCATCGTCCAGATGCACGGTGATGTCCGTCACATTGCGCACGCCCAGGGGGTTTTCTGCGGTAGCGCCCAGCTGGTACTGGCGGCCGGGCAGCACCTTGCGCTTTTCGCCGGTGACGGTCTGCGCGGCCTGGGTCTTTTTCTCCACCGTACCGGCCAGCCACAGGGCTGCGTTCTGGGGGCTGAAGTTGTCGCACGACAGTGTGCCGGTGCGCGAGACTTCCACAATCCAGCTGCCGTCTTTCTCGCGCAGGCCAGACTGGCTGCTGTAGTGATCGGTCTTTTCGGTGCTGATGGTCAGCGACACGCCGGGGCAGTTGCCCAGGTCAATTTCGCCCGTGAGCTGCTCGCTGGCGTTGTAGGGGTCAAAGTACACACGACCGCGGGGGATCAGGTACTGGTTGGTGGTGTGGTTAATAGGCATATCCAATCCCTATGTGTGATGGTCACTGCTGACCGTTGAAAACAGAGGTGGTGGTGAACGTCAGCTCAAAGCCAATGAGCGCTACATCCACAACATCTACTGGCAGCACGCGGACCAGCTTCAGCTCAGACCATGCGCGGCTGGCAACCGGGCGCCAGTTATGCAGCGCGGCAATGACGGCCTCGATCACGCCATCCAGCACATCTGCCGCATCGCTGGAGCGTTTGCTCACCAGCACAACCTGCCATTCGGGCTGCAGCTGCACCGAGCGCTGGTTGCCACTGGGCACAGAGGCACCACCCATGCGCACGTCGACTGCAGGCACAGGGCGACGATCCGCATCGTCAGTCCCTGTGCGCACGATCCAGCCTGTGAGCGCAGGCAGCTCACGCAGGCGCTGGGCCATCAGCTTTTCAAGCGCCAGCATCTGTGGCTCCTTCAAAAACGATGGGGAAAGTGGCCCAGCCAGAGGCGTCCGGGATCACGGCACCGCTCACCCGGACTGGCCGGCCATTGACGCACAGCCCTGTGCTGCCCTCTGCAATACCTGGTGCATTGGCTACGCACATGGATACGGCGTAGCGGTCAGCAGTGACCACCTCGGGCATAAAGCCGGTGTCTGCCTCACGGTCCAGCATCACGCCGAAGGGCGCACCGCCGTTCCAGGTGGCCGTGGCATTGCTCAGCATCTGTGCAACACCCTGATTGATCAGGGCTTCCACGTCAGCAAAAGGCGCAAGCTGCTGCGTCATGGCTGCGCCCAGGCTTAACCGCGCTTGGCACGCAGCAGCATGCCGGGACGGGTGCACATGAACAGCGGGTAGCTGTACACCTCGGGACGCACCCAGGCCTGGCGGTCCTTGTCCGGCACGATGAGGGCGTACACGTCCTGGCCGGGCGTGTTCACAAAGGGCAGGAACTCGGCAGGCGAGAAGCCAGCCTTGAAGGCCTCTGGCGCGCCTACGGGGAAGAAGTGGCACTTGTCGCTGCCAATGGCCACCGTGCTCTTGTCATCAGTGCCACGGTAGTTGATGAACAGGATGTTGCCGTACTTGAAGGTGCCAAAGGCCTGGCCCACGTCGTTGCGCAGCTCGCTGGCTTCCTGCTGGCCCAGGTAGGTGCTGCGCGTTTCGGGGTTGCCCACCAGGTCATCGAAGAAGTTGTCACCACACAGCGCTGCAGCGTAGGTTTGGCCGGGCAGCCAGGCACCATGGCTGGCACGCACCATGGCGCGCACCACTTCATTGCACTTCTTGCGAATCTCACCGCCATCCGCAGTGGCAGATGCCAAGTTGAAGTTGATTTCATCGGGCTGCTTGATGCCAAACTCGCTGTACCAGTTGAACAGCTCCGAGCCATCCGCATCCAGCACCTTGCCTTGCACAGCACCCAGGCGCATGTTTTCGTGCGTCAGCTCCATGGCTGCGCGCAGGCCTGTCTTGCCGTTCATGATGTCGGCCACTTCATCCTGCACGGCCTGCAGCTCACTGGTGGTGCCAAACGCACGAATATTCTGGATTTCGTGCGCATACAAGGTCTTGCCACGCGCCAGGCGCACGGTGCTGAAGTGCTTGACGCGGCGGCCTTCACCCTGGCCCTCTTCAATGGGGGCGCCACGCTGCGAGGATTTGATGAGCGACAGCACACCGCCCTTTTCCTCCACCGTGATGGTGGTGGTGCGGGAGCGATCGGGCGTAAAAATGCCCATCTGGCCCAGCAGCTGGGGCACATAGGGCGCGCGCTGGATGGCAGCAGACAGCGAGGTCATGCTGAACTCATCACGGTTAAAGATTGCAAGATCTGCCATGGTGTTTCACCTCTTTCTTTCCGGCGCGATCAGCGCGCCACAATGCCCAGCGCAGCCAGCTGTGCCAGCGCGGCGGTTTTTTGTTGCTCGGCAATGCCTGCTGGCCAGAGCAGCGCATGGGCGGCCACTTCGGCATCACGGGCGGTAATCACGCCGGGCTTTTCACCCAGGGTGGCGTCCACTTCCGCAAACAGCACGGCCGCAGCGGTCTGGCTGCCGTCAGGGGTCTCGTCCTCTCCACTGCCTTTTGTGGGGGCCAGGGGCACGTAGTGGCCGGTGGCAGCCACCTTGCCCAGCACGGTGCCAGGCAGGGCATGCACACCTTCGGCAATGGTCACCACGTCACGAGAACGGGTGCCATTGGCTTCGCTCACCAGGTAGCTGGCAGCGCTCGGGGTCTTTACAAACATGGTTTGCGCTCCTTTTTTGTCAGCAGTCGCTTACTTGCTGTTCACGCCAAATGCGCGATCCCAGCCTGCGGAAATAGCTGCAGGGCCTGCATCTGCCTGCGTGGCTACGGCTTCCACGCCAGACACATCAGGGTTGCCCATGGCCGCCATGGCTGCAGCAAACGGATGGGCAGGTGCAGCAGCGGCAGCAGGTGCGGCGTCCAGGAAGCCCTTGGCCTGCTCGGCACTCAGGCCTGTGGCAATGCACTGCTGGGTGATCAATGGGTTGGCCGCTGCATTGGCATGCCCCAGGATGGCGGTCACGCGGGCACGCTCTGCCTGCACGCCATCTGCATAGGTCTTGCCCTGCTCAGGAGCTGCCGACGCAGCTGCGGCCGCTGCAGCAGCAGGCGTAGTGGCACCAGCGGATGCAGTCGTAGCTGCAGCCGCTGCATTCGCGGATGCTTGATTCATAGTGGTTCCTTCTGATTGGTGAGACATACCCACGCCCGTTGACACGGCATGAGTGCGCCGGGCCGCCAGCTCAGCCACCACCGCATCCACAGTGCCGATGCGGTCTGCCAAGCGCGTGGCGACAGCTGCCACGCCCCGGTACACGGCTGCGCGCGTGTTGCGCACCGCCTGCTCATCCAGCCCACGGTGCTTGGCCACGGCCTGGATAAACATCTGATAAAGCCCCTCAATGTCGGCCTGCAGCGTGGCGCGCACGCCCTCAGGCAGGGGCTGGTATGGGTTGCCGTCGATCTTGTGTTCACCGGCAAAGATGTGTGTGACGTTGATGCCGTCATTGGCAAGTGCGCGGCTGAAGTCCACATGGCGCATCACCACACCGATGGACCCCACATAAGAAGTCGGTGTGAGCACCACCTCATCCGCTGCACTGGCCGCCAGATAGGCAGCACTTGCAGCCATGCCATCTGCAATGGCCACAATGGGTTTGCTGCCACGGGCGGCAAAAATGCGCTCTGCCAGCTCAAAAGCGCCAGAGACTTCACCGCCGGGGCTATCGAGCACCAAGGCAATGGCATGCACATCACTGCGGCCAAGGGCATCTTCCATGTCGACCGCAATGTCGTTGTAGCCAATGAGCAGGCTGCTGTTGGCATCAATCCTGGTGCGGTGCACCAGAGCGCCCATGGCGGTGATGACGGCCACCCCATCCACCACGCGGTAGCCGTGCTCGGTACGCTCACCACGGCGGGTGCTGAACATTTCAGCAGGCAGTGCAGCCTGGGCCGTCAGATCTGCGGCCTCAAAGCGCAAACCGTCTGCACCCAGCAGGCGGCCACCAAGGCCGGCCAAAATGGCGTCGAGCTTTTGGGGATGGACCAACAGCGGCGTGTTGAACACACGCGCTGCAAGATGGGGGTACATGCGGCTGCTCATGCGGATACCTCTTTGTCTTTTACGGGCTCGTCCTGCTCAGGCCCTTGCTTGCCGACCACCCACTGCGCCGCAGCAGGTGCCGCAACACCCAGCTCTGCACGGCGTTTTTGCTCCACGGCCTGCTGCACCAGAACTTCCTCCCAGTCCAGGCCCTGCTCTGCGCACTCCTGCTCCAGCGTGGAAACGCCGATTTCCAGCCGCAGCTTGGCGGCCGTGATTTCTTTGACGGGGTCCACCCAGCCACGGCCACCGAACACAAAGCGGCAGCGGCAGTAGGCGTAGCGGTTGGCGTAGAAGTCGGGCGCTTCAATCACGCCGGCATTCACGGCCTCTTCCAGCCACAGCTCGTAGATGGGCTTGAGCCAGTGCGTCATGAGCCAGCGGCGACGGCCCTGGAAGTAGCGCCAGGCCTCCAGCAGCACGGCACGGGCGCTGGAATAGTTCAGACGGCTGAAATCTTTGGCGAACAGCTCATAGGGCAGGTTCATGCCTGCGGCGATGCGCCGCTCCACTGCCTGCATGAATGCCTCAAACGCCACATTGGGGCGGCTGGGAGCAAAGCTCTGCAAACGTGCACCGGCAGGCAACGGAATAACAGCTGCGCCCTGCAGCTTGCCAATGCTTTGCGCCTGCTTGACGGACTTGCCCCAGGCCTCGCGGGGATCTTCACCAAACAGGGCTGCGGCAGATTCCTGGTCCAGGTTGGATTCCAGGAAGGCGGCCACCAGCGAGTTGGCCAAGCTGGCCTGCAGCTCGTTCTGCGCATACTTGCCTGCCATGTGGAATTCGCGCATCACGGCGCTCACAATGGGTTTGCCGCGCGATTGGCCTGTGCGCTCTTTGGCGTGCAAATGCACCACCCGGCGACGCCCCCAAGGCGTGAAGGCAGGCACCCGCTCCCAGCGGTACAGATCGTGCACTTCATGCCCGCTCAGGTATGGCGCATCGCCAGGGTGTGCAGCGCGGAAGTGATAGGCCACAGGGGCACCGTTGGTGTCGCACTCAATGCCACGGCGAATACGGGCCATGCCCTCCAGGTGTGGGGGCGTCTCCAGCCGGTCAGACTCAATCAGGCACAGGCGGGTAGCCCATGGGCTGTCTGGGCGGGGCAGCCACTTGGGAATAGCCACTGCATCACCATTGAGCATTTCACCGCCCAGGGCCAGCACTGTCATGCCCAGCAGGTCCAGCGTGCGGGCGGCATCGCAGTCCGTGGTCTCTGCCCAGCTGCGGAAATGGGCTTCCACCTTGTTGCCCCACTCCCGTGCCTGCTCCACGGACCAGCCCAGCAGACGGTAGTCCGGCATGGCCGAAAGGCGCAGCACGGCCCCGACAATGTTGTCGCGGTGGGTCTGCAGGCCACCGGCCATGAGGCCGTCATTGCGTGCCAGGTCACGGCTGCGGCTGGTGAGTGTGCCCAGTTCAGGCAGCAGGTCTGCATCAGGGCTGCCCAGGCCAGGCTGCCATTCACGCAATGCCAGATCGGTGTGAGACGCGCCCTGGTACGCAGACATGCTGGCACCCGCTGCCACAGAGGCAGCTGCGCGAGTACGGCGGGAGAGAGATTGCTTGCGCCCCATCACTACACCAGATAGATGGGGCCACGACGCTTGCCAGTGCGGCTGTCAAGCTCTTCATGGATGGCTTGAATTTGCCGCTCAATCTGGGTCGTGTCCTGATTGAACTGAACGGAGCGGCCGCCCCCGCTGGCTGAGGTGGGCAAGGTCAAACGCGCCTCCAGCGCCTGCATCAGCTTGTCGCGCTTGGCCTGGAGTTGCTCAACAGAAAGATGGCGGTAGATACCCATGCGCCGATGATCGGCGAGGTGCTGCGACAAAACCAGACGAACTAGTTCTTTAAATTTTGTCGCAGGCTGCTAGGCCTTATGCAGCAAAGAAATCAACAATCAATTTAATAGCATTTTTGTGGAAACCGGGCACTCAATGACCATTGCGCATTCCCAAAATAGGCAGAGCCATGTCTGAATGGATCTCCATTGTTATCCGCCTATTTTTTGGTGCCGCAACGTTGTGCATCACGGTCAGACCTGCATGCCATCGTGAAGCAACATACAAAAAAAGATGCCATTGCATCCATTTAAAACAATCAATGCTGCAGAAAATAAAAAAAGATGCAAAAGCATCTATTGATTGCCGTGCATAGCCATATGTGGTAAAAATAGATGCAAAGGCATCTTTTAATACCATGAAACACAGCATCCACACCGTCGCAGACCTCGGCCTGATTTTGCGTGCAGTACGTAAAAGCCAAGGCTTGCGCCTGGACGATTTGGCAGGCAGCGCAGGCGTTGGCCATGTGTTTGCCCGTGAGGTGGAGCACGGCAAAGAAACCGTGCAGATGGGCCGCGTACTCAAGCTGCTTCAAGAAGCAGGCCTTCAGCTTACCGTAGACATCCCATCCAGCGCGCTGGAGCAATTTGAAGCCCTGCAATCCACGGGTCTCAAACCTCTGAAGCCACGTACACGCAGCAGCAACGCAAAGGCCAAGGCATGAGCACGGCACGCCAGCTTCTTGTGCGCATCAATGACGCCACAGTGGGCACCCTCAGCACCCAAGACGACATCTGGCGCTTTGCCTACGCCCCTGAATGGATAGCAAGCCCCCAAGCATTTGCGCTGGCTCCAGGACTGCCGCTTTCAACAGCTGCATACATTGACGGAGCCACCCAACGCCCCGTGCAGTGGTACTTTGACAACCTGCTGCCCGAAGAACAACTGCGCAGCGTGTTGGCCAAAGAAGCCCAAATTGATGAAGCCGACGCTTTTGGCATGCTGGGCTACTTTGGCGCAGAGTCAGCAGGCTCACTGGTGCTGGCTGCACCGGATGCAACCGCTGCAGCAACGGGGCTGCAACCTCTGCCTCTGCCAGAGCTGAATGTCCGCATTCGCAACCTGCCCCGCGCCACGCTCACGCAAAAATCGCCCAAGCGCATGTCACTGGCGGGTGCGCAGCACAAAATGGTGGTGGTCTACCGCGATGAGCAACTGTTTGAGCCGCTGCCCGGTACGCCCTCCACCCACATCCTCAAGCCGGACAGCCAGTCTGCCGACTACCCGCACTCCGTCATCAACGAATACTTCAGCATGCGCCTGGCCGCAGCAGTGGGCTTGAACGTACCCGCCGTACACCGCCTTTATGCCCCAGAGCCTGCATACATTGTTGAGCGCTTTGACCGCCGCACAGGCCCGGATGGCAGCACCCAACGCCTGCACATCATTGATACATGCCAGTTGCTGGCCAAGTCACGCGCCTTCAAATACGAGCAGGCAACCTTGGGCACACTGGTTCAGGCTGTAGAGCAATGCACCGCCAAAGCCGCCACACGCCTGCAGCTGTACCGTTGGCTGGTGTTTAACTACCTGCTGGGCAACGGCGACAACCACCTCAAGAACATCTCTTTCCTCATCAGCCACGAAGGCATACAACTCGCCCCCGCTTACGACTTGCTGTGCACCGCGGTGTATGACACCCGATCGTTCAGCGAAAGCCCCGTCTGGCCTAAAACCCAACTGGCGCTGAGCTTGGGCCAAGCCACCCAGTTTGAACACGTCAACCGCGCAGTCATGCTGCAGGCGGGGGCAGATTTAGGCTTGTCCAAAGGCACCGCAACACGCGAACTGGACAAAATGCTCAGAACACTGCCAGAGCATGCCGACCGACTGATCGCAGCAATTGAAGCCAGCTACCCTGCTCAGGCCACCAACTACCAGGCGGGTGAACTACGGCTGCTGCGCGCCATACGCCATGTGATCGTGCAAGACACACTCCAGCGCTTGCAATAAAGACCACCAAAAAACACAAAGCCCCTGCCAGCCAACGCCAGCAGGGGCTTTCTTCAAGCAAAATCAGCCGCTAACGCTTACCCAGCAAGCGCTAGCAGCTATCAAATTTGAAAAACCTCACCCAAGCACAGAGCGAGACATGTCAGAAAGCCTTGGCTTGCGGTCGCGCCCGATGCGTGGGGATATGGGGGCGGCTGCCGCTGCAGAGGTGGTTGCAGCGGCGGCGGCTTTGTTGGCCGCGCGCAGCTCGCGTATCTGGGCGCGTTCGGAGAGTTGGTGTGCGCATGCGGTGACCAGTGCAGCCAGCTGCGAGTCGGAGGGGATGACGTCGTGCTTGGTGATGTGCTGGATGAGCGCGTTGAGGGAAGTGACCATCTGGTCATCACCCACCACCTGTGCCTGGGGAATGGTGGGCTGGCCATCGCGGTCGTAGCCGAAGCTGAGCAGGTAACGCACGCGACGCCAGTCACTGTTGCGGCCGGAGGCAATGGCCTCAAACACAGTCTGCGTCACTTGCGCGGCGGCCTGGGCGGCCAGGCTGTGGGCCAGCTCAATGCGTGCGGGGTCGTAGGCGGGCTTTTGCAGCTCGGCCTCCATGCGGTTGAAGGCAGCGATGTAAGCCAGCTTCCAGCGCAGTGCCTCTTTGCCGGTAAAGCCCATGGCAAGGAGCATGAAGCCTTCACGATCCATACGGTAGGCAGGCATAGAAATAGGAGCACCACCGCTAGGGTTCTCACGCACTTCGACCGTCTCCTCAAAATTGAGGCGACGGTTGTCGGATGCCGTTTCACGAATCAAAACACGGATCGCACGCAGCACGTTGTCATGACGTTTGCCAAAGAACTGTGCAACTTGAGTGCTGGTGGTAGTAACGACGCCGTTGTGAATGGAAAGCTCGGGTTGAGCAGAGACAACGGATGCAGACGAAGCAATAGTGGTGTCAGCCATGACAGGCTCCTACGAAACAGGTTGTCAACCCATCACCACTGCCGCCAAACAGAGGTGGTGGACCGTGCAGGGTTGGCGGACCGGTCGTAGGAACCGGCACACCCTCGCGGGTGTCCCCACACGGCCCACCGTAAAACGGTAGCCATGCATGTACAGCATGCTTAAGAAAGCAAAAAGCCGCAGACCATGTTTGTATGGGCGCGGCTGCTGCGCCTACGATTCCGGGCCGCCAAGCCCAGATCACGCGGGAGGGCGTGATAGCAAGGAATATATCACAACTTAATTTATTAGCGAGCAATAGCCAACCTAGGCTATAGACCTACTGCACTTAGAGCAGAAAACTTATTACATTCCACGCACAACTATATATAAGTGCATTAGTAGATATGTCAAAAGATCATATCCAAGATTATTGGAACTGGGTAGGGAATATCATTTTCTTACCTGTACTTACAGCATTAGCTATATGGGGCTGCCTATCGATTGCTAAGGAAAATTCTTTTTCAATCAGCTTTGGATCAGGTGATTTGATTTCGGTCTCTACAATGATGTTTATTGTTCTGTACCAAGAAATAAGCAATACTCCAATGGACAAAAGAAGTCCTTTCAACAAATTCCTTCACGGTTCTTCCATGGGAATTATTTCTGCACTCTGGCTAATCTACGGAATTATAAAATATCATTCTCAGACTGCATCAGACTCTGATATTACGTTTCCTATATCAATAGGCTCACTAATACTCCTGGTTTCCATGAGTGCAATGTGCATGATTCAAAAATATAAGTTAAAATAAATATATGACTTTACTAGCTTATATATTTCTTATCACAAGCATAGTCTTTGCCGGATTTGTTTCCAAAGAGGCTATAGATTTACTTCTAGAGAAGACTAACGCTAAAAAAATAAAAAAATTTGAACACAAAAGTTACAAACCATTCAATAAAGAAATGTTTCTTAGCTCAAACTATTTTGTAAAACAAACAGTTTGGACTAGTCAGGCACTTTTTTATTTTGCAGATTATTTTATTGAGTCATCAATTGATAACGAAGAATTATTAAATCCAAAGCAATACAAATACTTAGAACGAAAACCAGTACCACAAGCAAATGTTTTCCAAAGAAAAACACCTCACACCAAAATTAGAGGATGCCATGTCTGATACATGGTCACAGGTCATCAAGAGTTTGTTAGAAGCCAATGACTTCCGCTTCTCTCAGTTTAATGACAGTCATGGCTACACCCTTGCTTTCGCTGGGGAATTTACACCTCTGAACTTATTAGTTTTTGCTACCGAGTGCTCTTCCAAGGAAGAAACTAGTTTATCTATAATTGGCAAACTACCGTATCGCATCCCAGAAGATGAAGTACCTAATATGCTTCATTTTCTTAACGAAAAAAATTGCGAACTGGTTATAGGCAATTTCGAATTACACGAATCAAAAAAAATATCTTATAGGATGGGCACTGAAATATGGCCAGACTTTAATGCAGAAAAACTCAAATCTTTAATTTACTTATCGGTTACTTGCTTAGACGATCTTGATATTGAAATCAGAGAAGCAGCAAAGCAAACCCCTCCAAGGTTTAGCATTAGTTTCTAAAAAACCTTCAAATGCCAGAAATTCAAGCCAATCGTACTTAAAACCATAAAATTAGCCCCATTATTTTTTAGCAGTCTTTAACTTGAGAGGATGCACTCTTAACTTTTATTCGCCCCCTTTGTTGCGTCACTCGCAATTGAAGCTGCGGCGTGTCTTTCCTCCAACAACCGCTGCACCCACCGCACACTCACCCCGTACTCCCGCGCCAGCGCGCGGGTGTTGCGGCCGTTGAACTTGGCGCGCACCTCTTTGGCGATGCGTTCACGCTCCATGACCCGGGGGTTGCGCACGTAAACGGTGGAGCCACCCAGTCGGTCTACATAGCGGCTAACCAAGGCCTCCGTCAAATCCTCCACCCGCTCCACGCCATGGCACACGGCGGCGGCCGTCAGCTCTTCACGCAGCACGGCGATGGGGTCCAGCTTGTTTGCTGCTGAGGTCTTTTTGCTCATGGTTTTGATAGCTGGTTGCGCTTGATTCATGGTCATTGCAGGCTAATTGGGGCAAATATGTCTTCGTCGGCTGTACTGGTGGCAGGCTGCGCCACGGCAAGCGGTACGGGGGCGGCCGGTGTTGAGGGCTGTGCGCCCTGCTCTTGCGCGGGTGGTGTGCTGAACAGGTCTGGCGGGGGCTGCACGGTTTGCTCCAGTTGCAGCCATTTAGACTCTGGCCATTTGTGGAGGCCGTTGGCCATGGCGGCATGCAGCGAATAGTTTCGGCAGTTGCCCGCGATGAAGGTTTTGCCGCCACGGCGCACGATCAAGGTGCCATTGGGAACTGTTGCGCAATAGACACGCCCTTCGTAGTGCACGGTTTGGCCGATGTAGCCACGTTTGCCATTGCCACCGCCGTCTAGATAGGCACGCGAGGAAAGCCGTTCATAGACGTGGTATTGCAGTTTGGGGGTGGTGGGTGATTGATGCCCGCTGATGACAGGCCGGTGTTTGGGCTGCACCACCCGCATAGTGGCCGCGTTACCAGTTTTGATGAACAGCTCCTGCATGTCATCAGCCAGCAACCGCGATGTGGTTGCATAAGCCCGGTTTGGCCGGTGGTGCGCTTTGCGCTGCTGTGCCCAACCATCGCCTGCAATAGCGGCGTTCAGGAAGGCTGCGATTACGCTGGGCTTGGCATCTTTGATCCATTGCGGCACGCGGCGCTCATGCTGGAGTGCACCGAGCGGCGCCACGAGGTCGTAGACCTGTTTGCAGGTGAAGATGTATCTGTCATGGGTGACATGGAACTTCCAAGGCAGACGAGCGAGCAGTGCTTCAATTTCAAGACGTCGATGTGGCTTGGTTTGATGGATGGTGACGCGCCTGCGCACATTGCCTTGTGTTTTGCTGCGCACCTCTTGCACGGAGCCTTCTGACACCCACCAGCCAAAGAAAGCGGCCATGTCATGCGCATCTACCGCGATTTCTGGGAACAAAAGGCGGTTTTGTGCTGATATAGAGGCAGGGATGACATAGGCGTCTGCCTGATTGCCTTGCCAGGTGGCCGCAATTTTGAGGGCATGGTGGACGGTGAGGTCTTTCGCCAAGGTAATGGCTGGTGGCACATCAAAGTTCCATTTGCGCACGCCGGGGGCAATGGTTTGATGCGCTTTCTTCAAGGTCACCATGCGGTGCCCAGGCGTTACCAGCACATCAATGGACTTGCCTTTGAGTTGCACCATGTCGCCGCTGTAGGGTTTGTCAATGAGTAGCGATGGCTGCTGGTACTCCATCAGGTCGGTGGACAGGTTGACCGTGGCCAGAAGGTCTTCATAGCAAACATCGCCCCAGCGCTTCCAGCCTGTATGGGTGAGCACTTCAGTTTCAGCGTCAAAGCAGTCCAACACTTCATTGCGTGGGCGGCGTTTGACCCATTTGTAAACGTCCTTGCCTTGCACCTTGGCCAGGATGCGCTGCTCGGCAGTGAGCTGCTCATACCATTCGCGGGGCAGTTCTTGGCTGGTGTGCACATAGCCGGGGCCTGGCTCTGTAATGGCGAGCTGGCCCAGCAGCAGGTCTTTGGCGTTGTCTACGCCTACGAGCCACAGCTTGATGCCTTTGGCGATCTTGCGGCCGCGGTGGTTGACCTCCTGCATGCTGCAGGGGCCCACGATGTTGCGGTTGTCGTTGGTGTCACCCTTGATGGCACGGAGGTTGGCAATCCTGGTCTGCGTATTGCGCACCCAGTTGTAGACGGCCTGGGTCTGGTCTGAGGAGTCAATGCTGACTGCAGACAAGCCCAAGGTGCCTCCGTGGAGCGCCTGGGGAAAGCGCTGCAGCAGGAACTGCTCTACGGGCTCCCAATCTGCGTCATTGGCAGGGTTGCCGTAGATGACGTGGTGCATCACTGTCCAGCTCTCCAGGCCCCTGCCCCACCCCCAGATGGCGATTTCCCAGCGGTCACGCTGCACGTCGACCCCGGCAGTCAGGTACAGCGCGCCCACAGGTACGCGGCCGAGCGGAAAGTCCTCTGCCCGCTGCTGCAGCACATGCTCGTCGCTGCTTTCGCCTTTGATTTCCCAGGTTTCGCCCAGCGTTTCGTTGGTGAAGCTGGTCATGGGGCCCACGTCGCCAGCTTGCATGGCGCGGTAGGCTTTTTCGTGCTCGTCCACGATGCTGGCCCACGTGCGCTGGGGGCTGTACGCTGCCCAGATGTGCACGCCCAGGGTGCGTGGTGGCCGGCACAGCTGGCCCTTGGCGTTGCGCCACTGGCCATCTGCGTCGTAGCGGATGCCGGTTTTCTTGCAGACCCATGCGCCGGTCAGGGGCCAGCCGCCGGGCAGGTAGTCTGCCTGGGTGATGCTCTCGCGGCAATGTGGGCAGACGTGGCGCACGGTTTCGGGCTTGCCTTTTTCCCACTTGAAGCCGTAAGGCAGATCTTTGCTGCCCCAGATAAGCGGATGCTCACCACCGCAGTGCGGGCACTCTATGTGGTACTGCACATAGGCTTCAGACTCTTCACAGGCACGCTCTACGTGGCACAGGCCTTTGATGCGGGGCGTGCTGCCGCCTACAAACTTGGGGTACGGCGCCCCCTCCAGGCGGCCTTTGGCCAGGCTGCCTGGGTCGCCGGACTTTTCAATGGTCTGATCGAATGCGGACCATTCATCCAGAATGGACACGGCCACCGTAATACGCCGGTAAGCGCGTGCCGCCTTGCCGCCCAGCAGGTGCAGCACCGAGTCACGGAAGGGCTTGTACTTGATGGTGTCCACCACGCCCTTGCCCTGCTTGCGTGCAGCGCGCACGGCGGGCACGCCGTCCAGCACGGGCTCAATCTCGCTTTTGACGTAGCTGTCCCGGTCATCATCCGTGGGCTGCCACAGCGCCTGCTTGCGGCGGCGATGGGCGATGTTGTAGGCCACAAAGGCCGTGATCATCTTGGTGTAGCCCACGCGCTTGGACTTTTTGACCGCGAGCTCCTCGATGCGGTCATCGCTCATAAAGTCCAGGATGCCCAGCTGGAAGGGCCACCCTACCCAGCCGCCCTTTTGGTGGCTGGACTCACCGGCCAGAATGAAGTGCTGGGCCGCCCACTCGCTCAGGCTTTGCGGGGGCTCGGCGCGCAGGCTGTCCAGCCCCAGGCGCACAGCGGCCTTGATGGCGTGCAGGGCTTCTTTACTCAGGGGCGCGGTCATCGTCCTCCCCTTCGTCCAAGGCATCTGCCATCTGGTCCATCTTGTCGCTGATGAGCTTGGCTGTGCTGCGAATCCACTCATTGCGCGCATTGGCCAGCGTGCGCAACACCACCACCCGTGCGTCCTCTGGCAGGTCGGGGCAGGCCTTGCGCAAGTCACCCTCCACCTGGTCCATGCGGTCCACCACGGCAGATGCCGCCTGGCCCAGCACGTCAGCCAGCAGGCCGATGGGCGCGTACTCACCCCGGGCCACGGCGTTTTTCAAGTCCTGCGCCTCACGCTGCGAGCGTGCCAGCGCAGCGCGCTCCTGCACCAGATCCAGCCCACCGACTGAGGCACGGCCTGCCGCCATGTCACGCAGGCGCTCGCAATACCCCAGCAGCCAGCCGTGTGCACTGTCACCCTTGACCAGCACTCCCTCGCTAATCAGCGTGCTCACCCGGGCTTCGCTGATACCCACAATCTGCGCGAACTCCGCTTGCGAAATAGGAGCATCCAAATAAGGCAGTATCTTCACTTAACCCCCTTAGGAGCACCACAAAACACTGAGACAGCGCGGCGCGAATTACCCGCGTCCGAGGCTGCTGGGAAGGACCCGCGCACCCCAGCCACCATGACAGCCGCCGCCCTCATACGCCTGCCGCCTCACGAATGCGGAAGCGCACGCGCTTGGCCAAGTAGTTCTCGGCGTCTGCACGCTTGGCCACCTTGTCCATGTCCAGCCGTGGTGTGTACGTGCCTTGGCGCACGAACAGCAGCACAGCACGCACTTCCATCCCTTCATGCCCCATGACTGCCCAGATGCCAGGACGCAGATGTTGTCCTCTCCCCCCCTTAGAACCGTGGCTGACAAAAAAGCGCTGGCCACGCACATGCTTGGTCCACCCTTTTTGCCCCATGGGAATGTCATCTTTGCGGCTGTTCTTGTGGATGCGCTTATAGCCCTTCTCGGACATGTTCACCTTTGCACCACCGCCTTGAAATGACTGCAAGTAGCTGAGAAGCTTCTTGAGAAAATCCCCCTTCAGGTTGCCCTTACCATCATCGCTCCCAGGGAATGGGCCACCGTATTTTTCGTCAGGGATAACAGTTTGGTAGCCATTGGGCAGGATGCGCGCGCGGCGCAATGCCACCTCGCTGCGCTTGTCACGGCGCCGACCACCCCACGCCTGGGCATTCAAAATCTTCTGAGGGTCAACACCATCTCCACCCTTTCCCTTGGCTCGGCCCATGTAGGCAGGCTCGATGGTCACGCTCAGGCGCTCTGGCGTGGCCCGCTTGAACCGTGGGCTGCGCAGGATGTAATCCGTCGGGTCTTTGAACACCGCACGCATTTCATCCTGCATCGCTCTGCGCACCTCAAAGCCCACGTCATTCAGCGCCTTGGCACTGGCCACAGCCATTTGCCTGCCGCTTAAACCGTGCAGCACGCGCAAGGCCTCAGCTTGACCGATCAACTTGGAATCAAAGCGTACGTGCATGGCCGCCCTTTCTTGCCATCTCCTGCGCCCAGCGCCGAATCGTGGGTGATACCTGCTCCCCCGCCTCAATGCGCGCCATGATGCGCTGCCAGTTCGACCGAGCCACCTCGCGTGGGCCAGCAGCGCGCTCACGCACCATGCGCAGCACCTGCTCCACCTGCTGCCCAGGCTTGGAGCCGGCACGCGGCAGCATGCGCACCGCAGGGCGCGGTGCAGCCTCACACAGCTGCAAAAACTCGCCAGCCGTAGGTGGGCGTGGCCCCACCGGCAGGTTGTCCAGCGCGTGGGCCACCGCAGCGGGGTTTTGCTCAAAATCACGCAGCACACGCCGCCAGTCAGCGCGCACAAACTCCATGTCCAGCCCCTGCCACATCTTGGCCCAGCCAGCGCCGTAACGCACGGCCAGCACAGAGTGGATCTGGACCACAAAATCAGCGTCTTGCATCTGCATCATTGCGCCACCTCAATCAAAGCCGGGGCCGCAGCCTGTGCGGCAAAAAAGGCATAGCCATCCACCACCGGCGCAGGCTTTGCCACAGGGGCCTGCGCAGCCGCCAGCGGGGCCAAGTCAGACATGCGCTCACGTGCCGCACGCTCCACAAACGACTCAGCCGCTGCCGCAGGCTGCTGCATCGTCGCCAGCACCCGGTCCACGTAGGCCGGAAGGTAGGCAATACCCTCCCTGGCCTCCAGCCGCGCCTTGGCCACCGCAGCCCGCATCTGCCCCACACTCAGCCCCGCAGCCACCCAGCCTGCTGCCAAGGGCCAGAATTTTTTCCGGCTCTGCAAGTCGGTCGGGTCCACCTCCACGCCAAAGTCCTGGCCGAACACCACCGACCACGCAGCCTCACTGCTGGGCACGGCATCATCTGCCAAGCGCTCCGGTTGAACGCCCGTTGCATCGCCGCCGTCTTTTGGAGACGAAGTCTCTTTTCTATGGTTCTGGTTCTGGTTCTGGTTGGTTGAACGTCCGTTGAACGCCCGTTCAACGCCCGTTAAACCGCCTTCATCACTGCCACCACCATTGGCAGAAGCACCCTTTTTCGCACCCCTTGCCTTTGCAGACGCTTGCCCTGCCTTGCGCTGCTGCTCTTGTTTTTGGTGATAGGCGGCAATCTCCGCATCACAGCGCTCGTTATGCCAGCCGTCCTCAAAGCGCTCCGGTTGAACGCCCGTTGCATCGCCGCCGTCTTTTGGAGACGAAGTCTCTTTTCTATGGTTCTGGTTCTGGTTCTGGTTGGTTGAACGTCCGTTGAACGCCCGTTCAACGGGCGTTAAACCGCCTTCATCACTGCCACCACCATTGGCAGAAGCACCCTTTTTCGCGCCCCTTGCCTTGGCAGACGCTTGCCCTGCCTTGCGCTGCTGCTCTTGTTTTTGGTGATAGGCAGCAATCTCCGCATCACAGCGCTCGTTATGCCAGCCGTCCTCACACAGCGTGAAGAACTCCTCAAGGACGATATCGAGCGCAGCACGCTGCTCATCTGTCACAGCCCGCACACGTCTTGCCAGCTTTTTCACATCGCTGTTCAACGGGCGTTCCGTGTCGTAATACAAATCCAACAGTTCCCGGTACAACGCCCGTTCAACGAACGTTAAATGCAAAGTCGCGCTGTTGAAGTCGCCAATATGGTGGGGATAGTGATTCATCGCTTTTCTGCCTCCGCCCCACACTCACACCAGCGCTTGCTGCTGCGGCACCGCCCGAATAGGCGTGATATCGTGGCCCGTCACGCCGCACTTGCGCAGCACCTGCAGGCGCTCCACCCGCCGCGCCTTCACCAGGCCATTGACCGTGCTGGAAATGCTCGACATATCCACCCACGCCCCCGTGGCCTTGAAGTACGCCTCACGCAGCTCCTTGGCAGACATATTCACCACCCCCTGGCGGTGCTGCTCAATCAACACCGCCAGCAAACGGCCCTGAAACTGGGCCATCAGCTTGGGGCTCAGCCCCCAGTAGGCCTGTGCCTTGGCATCCAGCGAAGTGACAAACGCCACCCCACCGCCACCAGCAGCGGCAGCGGCTGCCACAGGCGCAGCAGCCATCGACTCAGCTTGCATAGTTCACCTCCGATATCGAAGTGCAGGAATAAAAAGCCCCGACCACCGCGCCGCAGCGTGTTGACGCTGCCGGAGACATGAGCAGCCACCCGCAGCACAGCATGGGAAAAGTCAGGGGGGAAAAACTTTGAGATATCGCGCGCATAGCCATCAGCCCTCACGCTCACGCCTGGCCACGCGGCCAGCCACCGTGTTCACCAGCGCCGTAATACCGGCCATCAGCTCATTGGCGTCGTGCTCCACACGGCGCAGCGCATTGCTGCTCACCACACCCTGCTCAGTGCGCAGCGCATCTGCAGCAGCAGCGGTGAAGTCCCCCATGGCCTGCTGCACAAAGCGAAAAGCCTCCCAGGCATCGCCTTCAGCCACATCAGGGCGCGCACGCAGGCACACGTGATCCAGCGCCGCAGCCATCGCATACAGCACATACGGCAGGCCAGACACCACCTGCAAGGCCACAGCCTCCTTCAACGTCAAGTGGTGCGTGCTGTTATTGGGGTTCAGCTTGTGCTGCAGCGTGTTGGCCGACACCCCCATGCGCTGCGCCAGAGCACCAACACCACCAGGCACCTCCTGGGCAATCAGAAAGGCGGCATCCAGCACATCCATGCCACGGGCAATGTCGGCTTTGCCTGCACTTTCGCCATAGACCGGCACCGCGGCCGCCATGAAACTAAAGCCTGTCATCAGCCCCCCCTTTCGGAGACACCATGACAACAGCACCCACACCAACCGCAGCACCAAGCGCAGAAGAATTTGCAGCCCTGCAACTACGCGTCACAGCGCTGGAAGAATTTCTGGCCCAGCTGGCCACAGTCCTGGAATGCGAGCCACGCGGCTTCACCGCAGAACGGATGAACCACTGGCTGAACATCTGCACAGCCAAAATGATCACCACCGGCAGCGCCAAGCCCGAAGAAGTCGCCGCACTGCGCCGCTTGCAAGGCATCGTTGTGGGGTAAGCGCCATGCTGCACAGCCGCAACACCCGATATGGCGCCTGCACACCCCGTGGCTACGATGGAGGCTCCTACACAACCATCAACACCACAGAGGGCAGACATGAACCCAGAACAGATGCGCGTATCAGTCATTGGCATGGCCTGGTACTTGGAAGAGGACTTCGAGGAAATCAAGCGCCTCATGTCCGATGGCCACACCCTGCACCGAACCTACGCCGAATGGCTCAAGGCCGCCACAACTGGGGAAGAACACCAACGCCGAGCGGGCTGCACCGTTGTTCGAGCCATCATTCGCCCCGCAGAGTTCAAGCAGTGGTGCCAAAGTCGGGGGCTGAACCTCGACTCCAAAGCACGCATGGCTTTTGCCAACCACTGTGCGATGGAAGTCGCCAAGAAAGGCTATCTGAACTAAGCCAGCAGACGCCGCAGGAGAGCATTCACGCATGGGCATTACTCCTCAACTCGGCCACCAACTTCACCACCTCCTGCCCCAGCTTTTCGTCTGGGAACGGTGTGTATGCGGCATTGAACTGCCCCAACCGCGTGCCCGTCATGCGCACATGGCCATCTGGCAGCAAATCCATGACCACCTGTGCAACAGATGTCACGCCACAGGCTGTCTCGGAAAGTGTTTGCGCAACTGTGCGAACGTCTTCAGCTCGTAGAGGGCGACCCATCACCTCTGCAGGCAACAGCCTCAGCAGCACTGCAAGACGCTCGCACTGTGATCGAGAAATCGCGTCAGCCTCCCAAAGGCTAAGCAGCCAGTCCCGCTCGGCCACAACGCACTGCACCGCCTTGATCACCACCTTGCGTGGCAGGCCAAGTGAACGAGCTGTGGCGCTCGCATTGCCGTTGAATGCCTGGGTAAGTGCCAATGCGTCAATCAGCGGTTCAGGCATTGGCCACCTCCGCAGTGACGCCCACCACACCACGCACAGCCCCTGGGCCACGCTTGTTGGAACATGCCGCGCGCAGATCAATGCCCTGCAGCTTGTCTTTACCGACTTCTGCCAGGTACTTCAGACGTGCATGGGGAACGCCGTCATGCCGCCACTTGCTGACGCTGGGCATGCGGACTTCACAAAGACGCGCAACCTCGGCGGTCCCGCCAAGGGCGTCGATAACTTTGGCTGCATGAAGGTTCATGCATCAAATGTTAGATCAAGCTAACTATAGATGCAAGCCTAGGCAAACAAATATTTAGTTAGGCTACGCTAATGAAGACAGTGCAAGAACGACTCCACGAGATTTTCCCGCCTCCACTGAAGCGGGGTCTTATGGCACGCATTGCTGAGATTTGTGAAGTAAGCCGCCCCACGGTTTCGGCCTGGTTTAACTCGCCCGAAAAAGTCTCCACCATCAGCCGAACAAATGCAGAACGCATTTGTCAACACTTCGGCCTGAAGATCAGCCCCGCATGGCTTGCAGAAGGAATTGGAGGCAAAGAGCTGCCACAAGGCGTTGAAATAAGCGCCGTCACCTTCTTGCACAGTGGCAATGTCGAACCCGGCCCAGACGTAAAAGGCAAAGTTCCTCTTGTCTCTTGGGTTCAGGCCGGTGCTTGGTGTGAGGCGTGCACTCCTGTGGATGTATCAGAAGTAGAGCGCTGGCTGGATTGCCCAGTGCCACATAGCAAAAGCACATTTGTACTGCGCGTGCGCGGAGACAGCATGACAGCCCCCACGGGCAATGCGCGCACGTATCCGGAAGGGTGTCTGATCTTTGTAGACCCGGAGCGCCGCGCTCCCGTCAACGGCGACCGCATCGTGGCCTGCCTGGTCGGCAGCAATAAGGTGACATTCAAAGTCTTCAAAGACGAAGACGGCCGCCGCTGGCTGCAGCCCCTGAACCCCAGCCACGAGCCCATCCGCGAGCCCTTCAAGGTGCTGGGCACGGTGATTGGGAAGTGGGAAGATGGGTGATTCCCTGGACGCTGGTTCACATGTAAGACGACCGCTTTAAGGAACAACACCCCTTACCAAAGCCGTGGAACATACAAACAACTACAAAAAAATATCGCAAAATTGATATGATGCTTTGGAAATTTGAAGTTTTCGTCGGAGAAAGTGGTCGATGTGACACGCAGGATGCCGTTGATGCATACAACACCAAAGACAGCATGGCGTTCGAGCGAGAAGTTGAACACCTCGCCGTCACACCACGCAAAGAATGGCAAGAGCCTTCTGTCAAGGACGTAACCCCAAATGGGAAAAAATACAAGTCTGCAAACTTCAAGCTCTATGAAATCCGCTACAAAGCAGGTCAACGCGCTGAACGAGCCCTTGGGTACTTTTCCAACAATGACACCTTTGTCATCCTCCTTATCTGCAACCACAAGCAAAAAATCTATGACCCACCTGATGCCTTTGAAATCGCATTCACTCGATTTAAAGCCCACAAAGAAGGCCGAGCATCAAGTCGTACTCTCCAAATCGATGGAGAAGATTTTCCGCAAGATGAAGAAGGATAAGGAAGTCCGTGAAGCCTATGTAGAAGCTGAAATAGTCTCATCGCTAGCTCACCAAATCAGAGCTATGAGAATTGATAGAAAACTTAGTCAAGCAGATTTAGCAAAAAAAATGAAAACAACGCAAGCTGCTATCTCTCGATTAGAAGACCCAAGCTACGGGCAATTAAGTTTGCAAACCCTTTTTAAACTAAGTCATGCATTTGATACTGGTTTACGTGTTGAGTTTGTTTCTACACTCAACATGCTTAACTCCACATTTAAGCCAAAAGAATCAACGCGCCATGTAGCTAGCTTTGAAGAAGAGGTGGACAATGTTGTTTTCTATTCACCAATGCAAACTAGAGAGAGTGCAAGCACTCAAACGGTCAATGCTAAGACTATTTCTGTTGGACATACCGCGATGTTAGCTCCAACTTTAGTTCAACAAGTTGTGGACAACGAGCACCAACCGATCTTTAAAATTAATACAGAAGTTAAAATAGATGAACTCCAAAACAGCTCCTACATCAAGTACAAAGAAACATCATCAACCTTCTGAGCAAGAGCCTGAAAAATTATCTCATAAATTCATCACCAACAATCAATCACCTGTCTTTTGCGAAGGAATTTCACAAATTGCTGTTGGTTATCCTGTTTCCCGGTTGATATTTTCAAATCAACCGCCTCAAAAATCAGAAGACGGTAAAACCATTAATCATTTTGTCGCTGTAGAAGTTATTCTGCCAACTAATGGACTTGCTGAATTAGCTAGACAAATAGTTAAATCACTCTCTGAAAGTCAAGAACAACTTGACACGATTGGTAGCGATTGGAATAGAAATTTATCCAACATAATAGATGACTTAAAAAAATCAACATCTAATAATAATAATTGATATTTTTTTCGAGCCCGCCACGTGCGGGCTTTTCTCTGCCTACACCTCCCAACGCTTAAGCCACTTGGCTGCACACATCAGGCTCAGTCCTGCAACCACACCTAGCGCAAGGGTGAGAAATTCCAGCGTAGTGCTGGCCGTCCGTAGCCACTCCAGCACGGGACATGGCGCACAAAGCCCAAAGCTGTGTTCACCAGCATCCAAACGGCACAGCCATCCAACCTACAGCCCACCACCCGGTGGGCTTTTTTGCTCCATGCACCAGTTGCAAGTTTTTGCCAACACGCTGGGCGATTCGGTTTGCACCAACCAAAACCATGCCGCTAAGATTCCTCACCGGAGGAGACAGACATGGAACGCAAATGCCTGAAATGCCAGCACGTTGCCAATGTGCCCGGCCTGCCCACTGACGAATGCCCGCAATGCGGCGCCATCTACACCAAAGTAGAGGCATACCTGCAAAGCAAGCAGTCAGCAGCAATAGCATCGCTACAAAAAACGCCAGCAAACCGCCGCTCACAGCGTGATGCACGGGCTGCATACGTAGAAGACCTGCGCAATGAAACGCTGTACCCCACCGCGCGCTGGTGGGTCAATTTGGTGCACACCATCTTCACCGTGCTATGCGCCATAGGTGTAATTGGTGGACTTTTTGCCCTCACCAAATCATTGGCTGTAGGGTTTACCGCTCTGTGCGTGTCGATTTTGCTCTGGCTGACTTCGCGCATCGCCAAAGAGATGAGCCAGATGATCATTGACTTGTGTGATGCCAGCGTACGCACCGCATTCAAAGCCGAACAGCAAAACACATAGCCCCAACCCCACCCCACAAGCCCACCACCCGGTGGGCTTTTTTTTCATCCTTCCACCGTCGCACCACCCCAACATTCCCGACAAACGGTAGCTTAATCTTACTAATTTGTTAGCCTTATCTATTGATTAAACGTTAGCTTGGTCTAACAATAGACCCAACGCAGCAATGCGCTGGGCACCACGGCATCGACCGGGCAAGCTCCGGATCATTAACAAGAGAGTGGATAGGGAAGGGTTAGCCCGACATGACCTCTTGAATCATGCGCAGCGGCACAAACGCCGCCACAAAGGCAAACACCACCACCATGAATGCGCAGGTAAGGCACCACATCGTCAACAGCGAAAACTGAAGCAAGGTGACACGTGTGACCGGCTCTGACTGCGCGCTTGCATAAACCAGCCAACCCACAGAAAGGAGCCACATGAGCGCAAACCCCCATACCCGCGACTTGAACCACCTCCACCTTTGGATGATTGGATTGTCTGCCGCCTCTTGCGCCGCCTTGGCCGCACTGATCTGGGCACGCTGGTGCTTGGCAGAGTTGACGCAGGCCCAAGCCGTCAAGATTAGCGATGCAATCTGGATGCTGATTTCAATCCATTCCTTGGTAGTCATTGTGATTGCCACACTCCTGCAAAGCAGACGCACGTAGCACCTGCATGACGGAGTCCCTCCTGTAAGAAGTTTGAATGTTGGACCCTCAAATGTATTGCAGAGAGCGGACTCCACCCTTACCGGCAACCTACCCGCCCTTCTCTATCCACTCTCGAAACTGTTGGATAAAAGCACCAAAGCCAGCCGCTGCCGATAGCGCCTGCGACTGCGACTGCGGAGCCTGCCCCGTACGCACTGGCAGCAACCAAAAAGTGCAAACCGCCCTCTCCCTGCTGCGAGGCCATGCCAAGTGCACCGCGCATGCCCAGCGACCAGCACAGGGGGTGATTCCCAGGCCAACGCCGCTGCCCATATGCCAAGCAGCCGCGCTGGTCAGGACGCCCCCAGCCGTGGCGCGGTAACGGCTGGAGCAACTGACTGCAGCCGGGCTGGCTGCGGTCAGGGCAAACCCAAGCGTCTTGGCATCAGGACGTTTGGGTTTGAAAAAATGCTTCAAGTGAAGGAGACTGCCGTGCAGGACCAATTGACGCACTATCACGCCATGGATAGACAGGAACTTATACGTCTTGCTGGTGAGCAAGCCCTGCTGCGCCGAGAAGTTGAAGAACTTAGCGCACAAAAAAATCGAGATATGCAGGCACTACGCAACCTGCCTGCTCAAATCGGTTTTTCCAACAACTGGCATAGCGATGGAATAGCAATTCTTGATCGGCTGAAAGATGCTGAATCCAAGCTAGCGAATGGCTATGCACGCTTGCATGAGCTGTCAAAACTCACGGGCATCAAATAACGCCTGACTGCCCTCCCCCAGCCCACCACCCGGTGGGCTTTTTTTCGCCCCTGCACAGGCTGCAGGGCCATGCAGCGAGTCTTTTTGCCACCTTGCGGGTGTCAGCCGCGCCAGCTTCCCTCTTGGCTGGCGTGGTGGTGAAAAGGCTCACCCCATGGCAAACGCCAACACTTTTCAAGCCGGGTTGTGGGCCCAACTCCTCCCTCCTTCTCTCACTTCCCACGACACGCCAAGGCTGCAGGCTTTGCTTGGCACCGGCTTTCTTATTCCATGCGTCACGGAGAAAGACCATGCAAACCCCCACCACCGAAGCTGCGCACCAGCGCATACGCGCCAACGCGCCTGAGTACTTTTGGTTCAGCGATGTGGAAGACCCCACCATGTGGCTAGCCTTCTACCTACAAAACCTGGCAGACCAGGTAGCACTGAAACACCTGTACCAGACGCAAGACTTTGACGAAGGCACCACACACGCCCTGCACTTTGCCAGCGTGCTGCTCACCGACAAGGTGAGCGAAACAGCCAAAGAGTGCCAACGCTGCGGCCTGCTGCCCTTTGCCTGGCATGGCACGCAGTACTTTCGCCGCCACTGCGCAACGCAGGGGCCCATACATGCCACCCACTGAGGTGGCTTTTTTACGCCCCACAGGAGACCAGCCATGCACCACCTCCCAGGCCGCCTGACCCTGCCCCGTGTGTCCGTGTTAAGCCCTGAGTTTCGCTACACCAGCGCCGCCGCCACCAACGTGGCCGAGACCATCGCCAGAGAGCGCCGCCTGCAGGCCCAAGAGCAAGCCCGGCAACGCAGCACCAGCCATGCGGGCCAGCACACGTTGCCCGGCATACCCAGCCAGAACCGCCCCACGCGCCTGGTCGCAGGGCTGGGCCACAAAGTCATTGAACTGCCCTCTTTGTGATTGGAGAGCACATGCAACCCCGCGCCTACCATGTTCAAGTTGTCACCCCCCAGGGCCGCAGCGCCTACATCACCCTGGCAGACGGCGGCTGCAGCGCAGTTGCCCACGCCATGCAGCACTACCCCGGCGCACGTCGCATCAGCGCCAAGCCCGTGCGCACCCGCAGCGCTGGATGACCTGATCCCCCTGCTGCAGGCCCAAGACCAGCGGCGCAAGCAGATTCTGAACGCTATCGAAACCAAAGCAGCCAGCGCACGCCCTGCCTTTGCATCAATTCAAAACTACTTTGAAACCGAGCAACGGCGTGCGTGGGGTGCTCACAAATTTAAATAAGCCGTGAACCCATCCGATTTCGCAACACTGACCAGCGACAAAGTAGCGCACATCGTGCTTGACCTAGAAACGCTCAGCACACGACCTGATGCGTTGGTACTCAGCATTGGCGCCGTGGGACTGAACAAGCATGGCGAGATTCTGTCTGGCGCAGAGTTCCATCTGGCACTGGACCAGAAAGAGCAAGCCACGCGCCGCCATGTCAGCCTCGACACCATCCAGTGGTGGATGCAGCAGTCTCAAGAAGCAATAGACGCATCCTTCGGTGCGCCTACTTCCAACCAGGCATTTGTGACCAATGCACTCACTGCCTTCAAGGAATACGTGGATCAATGGTCTGCGCGAGGATTGGTCTGCGTCTGGGGAAACGGCTGTGGCTTTGACAACGTGATCTTGGCTAGCCTGTACCAGGACTGGGGCATGCAAGCACCATGGGATTTTCGGAACGACCGCGACATGCGCACCATCACCGCGCTATTTCCACACCTGAAGCTCATGCCCTTTAAGGGCATCAAGCACCACGCCCAACACGATGCCATGCACGAGGCCAAGCAACTCGCCAAGGCCATTCAGCTTTTGCACAAAGTTTCCCTTCACCAACCGGCGTAAGCCACAACCCCAGGAGATAGACCATGCACGCAGTACCTGAAACCAGCGCAGCTCAGACCGATGTGAGCGCCTTCATCACCGACCTGGACGGCGGCCAGTTTGACCGCATGCTGTCCGTGGCCCTTGGCCAGGTGGCCGCAGGCGTGGTGGACAACGACAAGGTGGGCGAGGTGGCCGTGAAGTTCCACATTGAACGCATCCCCGGCACACACCAAGTCACTGTCAAGCACACGCTCAAGTTCACCAAGCCCACCATGGACGGCAAGGCCAGCGAAGAAGCCACCCGCAAGACGGTGATGCATGTAGGCAAAAACGGCGTCATGTCGCTTGTGCCACAAAGCCAGATGGCCATCCCCGGCATGACCGCCAAGGCCTGACCCGGCCGCAACCCAGATCCAGCCCACCACCCGGTGGGCTTTGTTTTTATCAACCACCCAAAAGAGGGATTCCCCCATGTTTGACCGCGACGCAATCGAAGCCATCAACGAAGGCGAAAGCATCATTCACGCTGCAGCTACAGTGACAGACGCCCTGGACCGCAACAAACCCATCGTTGCCCTGCCCGATGACTTCCGCTTGCATGACGTTGAAGACAAGCTGCCCAGCCGCATCCGCGCCCGCGGCGACTTTGTCAGCCCCTACATGAATGACTTTGTGGCCTACGCCGCTGACCACAAGGAAGAAGGCGCCAGCGTGTTTGTGGATGCAGAAAACATTCGCGCCACGGCGGTGCTGAACCTTGGCACCCCTGAAAAACCCGGCCACGCCGACCAGCGCGCCGTGCTGGCACCAAAGCGCACCGCCGCCTACGCCGCGCTGCGCAACATCACAGATTCGCCCCAGAGCCAGCGCGACATGGCCGAGTTCTTGGAGGATTGGCTGCCACACTGGACCGCAAAGCACGGCGATGAAGATCTGGCGCAAGGCCAGGCGGTGCTGGCCATCCGCAACCTGACGGTGGAGGCCGCCAGCAAGGCCGAGCACAAGGAAGAAAGCCTCAGCGCCAGCCGCAGCACCTTTGAAAGCGTGAAGGCCAGCAGCGAGCACAAGCTGCCCGGCACCATCATCTTCAAGTGCAAGCCCTACCCGATCTGGCAGAGCGCACCTTCAGCCTGCGACTGAGCGTGCTGACCAACGACAGCAAGCCCCGCTTTCAGCTGCGCATCACCGCGCTGGAAGAGCACGTAGAGCAGATGGCCACCGAGTTCAGCGTGCTCATCCGCGAAGCCGCTGAAGGCCAGCTGCCCGTGCTGATTGGCAGCTACAGCAAGAAGTAATCAACCCCACCGCCCCGCACCACGCGGGGCCACCAGCCAAGCGCCTTGCCTGCAGGGTGCTTGCCTTGTGGATAACGACGAGGGAGACAAAGCCCATGACCACCGCCGCACCGCCGCGCTGGGGGCTGCAGTACCAGGCATGGCGCATACAGCGCCTGCAGCAGCTGCTGACCCACATGACCCGCAAACAAGCGCTGGAGCAATTGGCCAGCGAAGAAATTGAGCAGCCGTGGCGCAACACCCCGCCACTGCCTGCACTGAACACCACCAGCCCGCCACCCAGCGGGCTTTTTGCTTTTGGAGGGCAATCAACATGCTAACTACCAGCAACACAACACATCAATCAGTTTTCATATTTGGCCCGCAAGGTAGCAGTAAAACCTTGCACGCTCCAGCTATCGCCAAGCACTTTGGCCTGAAAACTGTGCTTGATGAAGATTTTCCTCAAAAGATCGAAGAGGAAATGAGAACAGATCACCTGATCACCTGCATTGAGCCACCTGCACGGTGCAGACACGCTATGCACATTGACGAGGCATTGCAGCGGTTGCGTCAAACGCCTGCTGGCTACCCCTATTGAGTAGGCCCCCCATGAAACACACCGGCATGCTCTTTCTTAACCGCCAGCGCCCATCTGCAGGCCACGCCAAGTGCGGGACATTTCAACTGCAGCTCAGCGCCTACGACCGGCAAGACCAGCACCAGACGGAGCTGTGGTACCTCACCTGGACAGGCCCAGCCGCCCAGCGCTTCTGGCAGCAGCACGAAGCAGACCTCAAGCCCGGCACCGTCATCAAAGTCGAGCTGGAAAAGGCCCGCACACACAAGCTGTACACCCGGCCACCGCAAAGCTTTATCCGCGCACGCGTCATCAGCATGGAGTTTGTGCCCCGCGTGCAACCCGCCACCCGCAAAACCGCTCAACCCGTAGCCGCATGAAGCCATGACACTTGAACATGCTCCCACCCTGATCGGCCTGACCGGCACCAACGGCGCAGGCAAAGACACTGCCGCTGAAATGCTTGCCGGCAAACTCACCCGCGAAGGCCGTAGCACGGTAGTGATGGCCTTTGCTGATGCGCTGTATGAAGAAGCGGCCCAAGCCTTTGACCTGCCAATTGGCCAGCTCAAGCATCGCGACACAAAAGAAACGCCGTTGCATGTGCTGAAGCTGTCCCACTGCATCGACAAGCAGTTTGTGCGCGCTGTGGACCGTGGTGAATGGACTTTTTATCAGCTGCACACCCCACGCAGCCCCCGCCAGATCCTCCAATGGTGGGGCACGGAATACCGCCGCGCCCAGCAGCCTGACTACTGGGTGCAGCGCCTGCTGGCAAAAGTGCAGCAGCACCGTGAGGCTGGAGTGCAGCACATCATCGTCACCGATGTGCGCTTTGCTGATGAAGCCGCAGCCATCCGCACCCAGGGCGGGCAGATCTGGCGCATTCACCGCCCCAACTACACACCGGCAGGCACCGGCCACGTCAGCGAGGTGACGGGCGAAGAGTTCGCCCCTGAAGTCACCATCCGCAACGAAGGCACCATGGAATTACTGCGCATCTACCTGCTCCAGGCACTACACCGCGCCGACAGCAAGCACAAGGAAGCCCAATGGCAAAGCTCAAAACACTGATCAAACCCGCTCCGGCCCAGCTGTTTGACCCGCACGCTGGCCGCCACACCGTGCGCCGCACCAGCAACACCTACGGCTGCGGAAACATCATCACCCAGCCCCTCTACATCCCGCCAGAGCGGCTCAAGGCATTCACCCTGCCCAGCCGCATGGGCAACCGCCTGCACTACCCAGATGGAACCGTGGAGGAAACCAGCCATGCCCGAAGCAACACCCACCATGCCTGAATTCACACTCAACCGCGCCCAGCGCCGCGCCCTCAAACACAAGCGCGGCATAGCCGCGCCCACTTGGGGCAGCGGCCGCATGATCAGCACCGCCGCCATTGACAAAGCCCACGCCTGCCGCCCCTTCACAGAAGAAGAAACCGCCACAGCCCACGCCCTCACGGCGCTGGCGTGGCAGGCCCTGCAGGACGGCACCGGCACCGAAGACGACTTTGACCGCGTAGCCAAAGTCATCAACATGGCAAAGATTCGCGCCCTGGAAATCAGCACCTGGCTGGCTGATGAGCTGGAAAAAGCCCAGGACGCCATGACCGCCTGCAAAGCCCGCTTTGCAAAGCACGGGCGCTTTGGCTTCACCGGCCCAGAGCTGCAAGTCATGCGAGACGCCATGGCCTACCAGGTCGAAATCGTCAACGCCAGCAGCCCAGAGCAGATGCGCCGCGCATACCGCGTGATGCGCAGCACCCTCATCAAACAAGCACAGGAACGCGCCAAGCAGGGCCTTGAGCCAATGCCAGACACCCTGCGCGTGTAGCAGAAAGGAAGCCGCTCATGATCGGAGAACAAACCACCGGCACTATCGACGGCCTGCACATCACCGCCGTCAGCCACCAGCCACCCCAGGCCACCTACCAGGGCCGCCCCGTGCGGCTGGCCATCATTGACGACAACGGCCAGATCCTGGCCGCTGGCATCGACGTAGCCAAAGAAGTGGAAGCCACCGTCATCAACTGCTACCGCAACACGCTCAAGGGCCAAGGCTTCCTGCGCGTACACAGCCAGCCCATCGCCGTGGCACAGCGCGTTGCGTGAGGGGGAGGCGGGCATGCGCGAAATCCTCTTCCCGCTGCTGGCGCTTGCCATCACCTTTGGCTTTGCCGTGTACCACCACACGCGCCTGGCCAAAGAATTACGCACCAGATCCACACCACCCGAGCCACCAGCCCAGCCATCCAAATGGCACGCCATGCCCTGCGGCACCCGGCTGGAGCTGGGCGACACAGGCTACTGGATTGAGCTTGTCTGCAAGAAAGGTGAACAGCCGTACCGCGGCTATGACCCAGAGGGCGACTGCATCACAACAGGCTTCAACCTGCCAAAAATGAAAGCAGCACTTGAAGAGCAAGCCGCCTACCGTGACGAATTCAAACCCACTAAAAACAATAGCTACCAGCGCTTGACTGACGGTCGCTAGAGGCGAATTTCATTAAAAAACGCAGCCCACCAGCCGGTGGGCTTTTTTACGCCATGAACACTGTGACAAGCCCTGCCTTGCGATACCACGGAGGAAAGTTTCGCTTGGCACCGTGGGTGATGAGTTTCTTCCCCTCCCATCGCTGCTATGTAGAGCCATTTGGAGGCGCTGCAGGCGTGCTCTTGCAAAAGCATCGTGCATATGCCGAGGTTTACAACGACCTGGACGATGAAATCGCCAACTTCTTTCGCGTGCTGCGCGAACAGCCGACCACATTGATCGAGCAGCTCCAGCTGACGCCATACGCTCGCGCAGAGTTTGATCTTGCCTACAAGCCAACAGACTGCCCGATAGAGCGTGCACGACGCACTGCCGTGCGAGCACAGATGGGGTTTGGGTCTGCTGGTGCCACCAAGGGAACGACCGGCTTTCGTATTGACACTAAACGCGCCTACGCAACTGCGCAGCATATTTGGGAACGATACCCCGAGCAGATAGCCGCTGTGGCTGCACGCATGCAGGGGGTGCTGATCGAAAACCGGCCTGCAATCGAAGTCATGCAAGCGCATGACGGACCGGAAACCCTGCACTTTGTAGATCCACCATACGTCTTCGAGACACGTTCTGAGCGCAATGTGGCACAGGGCTGCTACAGGCACGAAATGACAAATGCCGAGCACACCGAACTACTTGAGGCGCTCGACAACCTGCAGGGCATGGTGGTGCTCTGTGGATACCCATCAAAGCTGTACAGCGAACGTCTAAAGCACTGGCGGCAACACAGCACGACGGCACGCATGTCCGCTGGGCGTGGCACCGGCATTCGGACCGAATGCGTGTGGCTTAACCCAGCATGCCAGCGCAACTTGCAGCAGCCCGGACTTTTCTAGATCGAGCAATTCCAGAGGCATGAGCACAGCGCCCAGCCGGGTACTGTCCTGCCCCTGACACAGCCCACCACCTAGTGGGTTTTTTTGTTTTATATGGAGAGAGACATGGACCAAGCACCCCCCAAGAAGATGGCTCCCGGCGATGACATGCACCTCACGCTGCTGATGGCCCCCCATAACCTGAACTTGGTGACTGGCCAAGACCGCCAGCACCTGCTGGCCTTCGGTCGAGCAGCTTTCGAGGCTGGCCAAAAGTGCCAAGGCTGCAGCGTTCCCCCAAACGGCCTGCACCAGATTGCAGAGCCCAGCCACAGCATGAGCCAATACGCCAGCAAGGACGACATGCTGCACCCAGCGCTTGCTACATAAGCGTTAGAGGCTAATGTTGGAGCTGTGATTACAGGCTTTCTAAACAACAGAAGATCGAAGCAAAGTTCAGATCAAGAATCCTCACCGGATGAATAAAAAAAGCCCGCTGAGCGGGCTTTTTTGCGTCTGTGCGCAGGCAGACCACAAAAAAGTATCGCATTTGTGTACACTCCACCCGTCACGCCCGTAAAGCGTGATCAGGGTTGGAAGCCTGTAATACCGCTTGCGGCGACAAAGCCGCACCTCGCTACCGCAGTTGTGCGGCTTTGTCGTCTGTGGCCCCAGTTTTATGGTGGCTCGGAGGGGGAGCCGCAAGGCTCGCCGGTTCGCGCAAGCGGTCCCGGTCTTCCAACCCCTTCGAGTCACCGCCATTCGGTTGGAAGCGAAGGCGGTGGTTGTAGCAAATATGACCGCAAGGAGGCCGCCATGGCTGAAATCACGCCCTTCAACTTTGGTTCCAACATCGTCCGAGTTGTTTCTCGTAATAACGACCCTTGGTTCATTGCTAATGACGTCTGCAAAGCACTCGGCTACAGCAATACCAGCAAGGCCATAGCTGATCATCTTGATGATGACGAACGCTATAACGAATCGTTAGACCGTGGCGGCAGCCTGCTTCTGATCAGCGAATCCGGCCTCTACGCCCTCATCCTTCGCAGCCGCAAACCCGAGGCACGCAAGTTCGCCAAATGGGTCACCAGCGAAGTGCTGCCCACCATCCGCAAAACCGGCAGCTACCAAAGCAACACCCAGAGCCAGCGCACCGCACTGGCCCACCAGCTGGCCAGCCAGGCCACCGCGCAGGTGTTTGACACCGTGTTCCGCGCCGTGATGGATGGCAGCTTCAACCCATCGCTGGACCGTCTGCTGCTCAGCTTTACCCCCGGCGGCCCCAATGGCGAACACACCCCACAGGCCACCACCCTGCCGCACAACGCCATAGTGACCACCGTGCCACACCTCATACGCGCCGTGGCGAGTGATCTGGCCATTACCACCCCAGACCTCACCAGCCTCGCCCTCGCCTGCACCCAACGCCTCGCCAGCCGCACCTGCCGCCAGCAAGGCGTTTTTTCATGAGTGATAGCACCCAGCGCTTGCTCCACAAGCGTTAGAGGCTAATTTCCTTCACATCAACCAGCCCACCACCCGGTGGGCTTTTTGTTTTTCTGGAGATGCCATGAGCAACAACTGCCCCCATTGCGCCCGTGAGCACAGCCATGCCAACCTCACGCAGTTCTTTACGGAAGTCTTTAACACGCTGTCTGAACTGCGCCCAGGCTGGCATGGATCTGCGCTTCAGCCACTTGGGGAATGCTGCCCATGAATATGGCCCTTTGGATTGTCTTTGGACGCAATCACATGAAATGGAACACCGGATGACCTCACGCCGCAAGCGCCAGCGCCGCGACAAGCGAGCGCCTTGGCCAGACTTTGATGAACCCCAGCCCCGCCAGTGAGCGGGGCTTTTTCATGACCCAAGCCCGCAAGGGTGACTATCAGCCTGAAGAATCATGAGCCACACACACTTTGCATTGCTTGCCAAATTTGGCGATGTGAACATCCCGCTGGAGAAGATCTGCAAGGACTTCTTTGGCATGGAGCCCAAAAAGGCCAATGAACGCGCATGCCTGCAGGATCTGCCAGTGCCTGCGTACAAGCTGGGAGGCCAGCGCAGCCCTTGGTTAGTGGATGCCAAGAAGCTGGCTGACTATATTGACCTGAAGAAGAAAGAGGCCGAAAACGACTGGCTGAAGATGCGTGCTTAACGCTCAGGCACGTTCTCAGGCCTCAGGTGGGTATAGCGTTTGAGGGATGACCAGGATTCATGCAATGTGAACTGCGCCACCTCTTGAATGCTGTACCCCTTTTCAAACAAGCGGCTGGTGGCCTCGTGCCGCAAGTCATGAAAATGCAGCCCTTCAATCTCCAGGTAGTGGCATGCCCGCGTGAAAGCAGCCCCTACGCTCTTTGGGTTGTACGGAAATACTTCCTCTGCCGTTCTGGGCTGTGCCAGGATGATTTCCATGGCCGGTTTCAGAATACGAAACTCACGCCTGTTCCCTTTTTTCTGCGTTGGATGCTTCACGTCATCCAGCCAGCCCGTCCCCTTTTCAAAGTCTATATCTGCCCATTTCATGCGGCAGATCTCTTCCTGACGCCGTGCAGTCAACAGCGCAAACCTGAAAATGTCCTGCATTGGGATGCGAGCACGGGCGTCACGGCTCCCAAAATACTCCAGCAGTTTCTGTTCTTCTTCAGCGGCGAGCCGACGCTTGCGCTGCACGGGCTTGGCAATGAGCTTGGTGCGCAAGAGCTCTGCTTTTGCCGCGTCTACAGCCACAAGCGGCTGTTTGACGTCAAACAGCGTCGCACCTGACAAGAAGGCTTGCCGCAGCCAGATGATGTCGTTGAGCACTGTGGCCGGACCAGCACCGTCATTAAGGCGGCGCCCCTTTGCGTACTCAATCAGGTCCATTGCCGAGAGGAAGCGCGCATCTTTGTCTGCCAGGCCAGATGCCCGCAGCCGTGTGATGTCGGCTTTCTTGGAACGCCCCCACTCAGTGATTCCTTTGGACTGCTGAACGTATGCATCCAGCAGTTGACCAACCGTAATTTTTTCTTTTGGAAGCGCCCCCATTGCTCGCGCTTCCTGAAGCACTGCTTCTCGACGCTTTAGCCAGGCCTGCGCCAAAGCCTTCTTCGTGAAGGTCTGTGCTTCTGTGTGCACAATAACGCCCTGCTCTTTAAGGCGAATCTGTGCCGTGTATGCGGTAGATCCATCCGCACGCTTCCTTGCCGATATGGTTCCCATAGTGTCCAGTGCTACAAGCCTCATCCGTAGCACTCACTGTAGCACTGCAGTGCTGAAAACGGGGTTTTTTGGCGTTTTTTGGGGTGCTACAGACGGTGCTACAGACCGCCAAAAATGCCAATGAATTCCAAAGAAACCAATACAAATCAAGAAGTTAAGTCTTATCCACGCATGAGCGTTGCGCCGATGCTGGATTGGACCGACCGACATTGCCGCTACCTGCACCGTCTGCTGAGCAAGCACACTCTGCTCTATACCGAGATGATCACCACGGGCGCCCTCATCCACGGCGATGTGGCACGCCATCTGCGCTTCAATGAGGAAGAGCACCCCGTTGCCCTGCAGCTGGGCGGCAGTGAGCCTGCCGATCTGGCCAAGGCCGCCAAGATTGGTCAGGACTGGGGCTATGACGAGATCAACCTCAACTGCGGCTGCCCCAGTGAGCGCGTGCAGCGCGGTGCCTTCGGTGCCTGCCTGATGAACGAAGCCCCGCTGGTGGCCGACTGCGTCAAGGCCATGCGTGATGTGGTCGATGTGCCAGTGACCGTCAAACACCGCATTGGCATCGACAAGATTGAGAGCTACGACTTTGTGCGTGACTTTGTGGGCACGGTGGCTGAAGCAGGGTGCGACACCTTTATCGTGCATGCACGCAACGCCTGGCTACAGGGCCTGTCGCCCAAGGAAAACCGCGACATTCCACCGCTGCGCTATGAAATCGTGGCCCAGCTCAAGCGCGAATTTCCGCATCTGACGATTGCCATCAACGGCGGCATCAAGACCGACGAAGTGGTGCAGCAGCAACTGCAGGCCGTTGATGGCGTGATGATTGGCCGCGAGGCCTATCACAACCCCTGGTGGCTCTCCCGCTGGGATGAGCTGTATTTTGGCGCGGAACCTTCAGAGCTGACCCACATGGATGTGGAACGCGCCATGGTTGCATACATGGAACGTGAAGCGCGCGAGCACGATACGCACTGGTATGCCATTGCACGCCACATGCTCGGCCTGCGCCACGGTCTGCCCGGTGCGCGCCGCTGGCGTCAAGTGTGGAGTGACCACCGCCTCAAGCATCTGCCCGCCAGCGAAGTCTCGGCCATTGCCAACACCAAGCCATCGACCGCTGAAGCCCAGTAAATCCCGCTGAAGGGCTCAAAGTCCTCTAAAAACATAGCTGCCAGCGCTTGCAAATGAAGCATTTCAGATAGGTATGCATTTGAAATGCTTATAAAACATGCGCTGGCAGCTATTATTTTTTATACCTTCCCAAGCGGCATGGTGTACACCTACAGACAGCCTGTCACCGCAGCGACTGCATCTGCAGAAATTGAGAGTTCCAAAGTGACCGCCCGTGCTTTATATTGCACTGCAACATTTAGCAGCGGACCTCACTATGCTCTACCAGATCTATGAAACCCAGCGTGCGCTGATTGAACCCTTTGCCGACTTCGTTCAGGCTACGTCCAAGCTCTACAGCAACCCCTTGCTGCCGCTGTCGCAGATGCCTTTTTCGCAGCGCATGGTGGCTGGTTTTGATCTGTTTTACCGCCTGGGCAAAGGCTATGAAAAGCCGCAGTTCGACATTCAGTCCGTGCCTGACCATGGCGTCAATGTCACGATTTTGGAGCGCGTCGAAATCGATAAGCCGTTTTGCGAGTTGCGCCGCTTCAAGCGTTTCTCGGACGATCCGGCAACGCTGGATGCCTTACTGCAGCATCCGCCCGTTCTGGTAGTCGCCCCCCTGTCCGGGCACTACGCCACCTTGCTGCGCGACACGGTCAAAAGCCTGCTCAGCGACCACAAAGTCTTTATCACGGACTGGAAAAACGCACGCCAGGTGCCACTGGAAGAAGGCAACTTCCACCTGGACGACTACATCAACTACGTGCAGGACTTCATCCGCTATCTGCAAAAACAGTACGGTAACTGCCACGTCATCAGCGTCTGCCAGCCCACGGTGCCTGTGCTGGCCGCCATTTCGCTGATGGCCAGCCGTGGCGAGACCACCCCGCTGTCCATGACCATGATGGGCGGCCCCATTGATGCACGCCGCTCACCCACCGCCGTCAATGATCTGGCCACACAGCGCAGCTTTGAGTGGTTCGAAAACAATGTGATCTATCGCGTGCCCGGCAATTACCCCGGTGCAGGTCGGCGCGTCTACCCTGGCTTTTTGCAGTACACAGGCTTTGTGGCCATGAACCCCAACCGCCACGCCAGCAGCCACTACGACTATTTCAAGAACCTAGTCCAGGGCGATGACGCCAGCGCCGAGCAGCACCGCAAGTTCTACGACGAATACAACGCCGTGCTCGACATGGATGCCCACTACTATCTGGAGACGATTGAAACCGTGTTCCAGGAGTTCAAGCTGGTCAACGGCACCTGGGAGGTGCGCGCACCCGATGGCACGATCGAGCGCGTCAAGCCTGAAGACATCAAGACCACGGCGCTCTTTACGATTGAAGGTGAGCTGGACGATATCTCCGGCTCCGGCCAGACCCACGCCGCCCACGACCTGTGTGCAGGCATTCCCAACGATATGCGGCTGCGCTATGACGTGATCGGCGCGGGGCACTACGGCATCTTCAGCGGTCGCCGCTGGCGCGACATGGTCTACCCCAAGGTGCGCGGCTTTATCTATGCCCACCAGCCTGCCTCCACTGACAGGCCCGATCCCCTGCAGCAAGGGGAATATGTGGCCGAAGCTGACATACCACGCTGATTTGCGCGACACTCTGGCCTCTTACAAGCCCCATCCACCGGCGCGGGACTGCCTGTGCCGCCACGGTCGTTGCTGAAAACTGCATGCCTGAGACACCTACCAAGCCAGCCCTGACAGGACTGGCTTTTTCCATTGATGCTGCCCTGCCACAGACGCAATGCCAGCGCTGCGGCTACCCTGATTGCGCCAGCTATGCCCAAGCCATTGCCAGCGAAGGCGCGCCCATCAACCAGTGCCCGCCCGGTGGCCAAGAAGGCATTGCCCGCCTGGCCGCCATTACCGGCCGCCCCGCTGAGCCGCTCAACCACAAATTTGGCATTGAAGGGCCGCTGACCGTAGCGTGCATTGACGAAGACTGGTGCATAGGCTGCACGCTGTGCATCAAGGCCTGCCCGACCGATGCCATTCTGGGTGCAAACAAGCGCATGCACAGCGTGATCCCGCAGCACTGTACAGGCTGTGAACTGTGTATTCCTGTCTGCCCTGTGGACTGTATTTCTCTGGACGTCGTCAGTGGCGAGCGCACCGGCTGGGACGCCTGGTCTGCCCAGCAGGCCGAGCACGCCCGCCAGCGCTACCACGCCCACCAGCAGCGTCTGGCACGCAGCAAGCCAACGGTTACTGCGCCCAACGCCCAGGCTGCCGCGCCTGTCCCTGAAGTCGTGCCTGACAAAAAGGCCGCCATTGCTGCGGCGCTGGCCAAGGCTCGCCAGCTACGCAAGAGCAACTGATGGAAGCTTCTGGCGCGGGGTGGCTGCCTGTGCCTGGCTCTGCGGCGCGCCATCTCCCACAAAGCTCTTGTAGACCCCGCAGCCCAGGTACACCCCATCCTGCTTGCACACGTAGGACATCTTGGTCTGCACTTTGCCTGTCGTGGGATTGGTAATGTCGTACTCCACCCAGCCAGCGCCCTGTTCGGCCTGCGCCACGATGGCTGCCAGCAGGGCATCGCCATCTACGCCAGACACATCCTGCACGCGGCTACCGCATTTCTCGGGATGGCCTCCAAAGGCCAGGTAGCGGCCACTGGCATCAAGCACAAAGACATACATGTCCCGGTCATGGAAGGGCTGCTGCGGGTCTGACAGGGCCTCCCTGTACTGCTGCAGCGGCATGCCCAGGCGCCGCAAAGCTACGGCGCGCTGCACCAGTGCTTCGGCCTCTACTGCCGTGCCCTGCTGCAGGCGAAAGCGCTCCACCACCCGCGACAGGGTCTCGGCACGCTGCTCCAGCGCCTGTGCCTCCTGCACCACACTGCGTACCATTTGCGCGTTTTCCTGCGTGACACGGTCAATGCCATGCACGGCCTGCTGGATCTGCGCCAGCCCCATGCCCTGCGCCTGCCCTGAGCCGGATATGGCCTCCACATGACCCGCGACCTGGCGAATGCCCTGGGCCACCTGTTGCATGCCAGCGCCTGCCTGGCGAATCAGCCGGGTACTGCTGGCCACCTGCTCTATGGAGTCCTGAATCAGATGCCGGATCTCCCGCGCTGCCTCGGAGGAGCGCTGTGCCAGGCTGCGCACTTCAGAGGCCACCACGGCAAAACCCCGCCCCTGCTCTCCTGCGCGCGCTGCTTCCACCGCCGCATTGAGGGCGAGGATATTCGTCTGAAAGGCGATGCCATCAATCACGGCAATGATCTCGGACATACGGTCTGCGCTGCGCTCAATCGCTTCCACAGAGTGCACCGCCTGTTCCATGACACCGCTGCCCTGCTCCACGACCTGGCGCAGCTGGGTGGTGTATCGGTCTGCCGCCACAGCCGCCTCGGCATTGTTCTGCACCACAGCGGTCACCTGCTCCACGCTCACCACGGTCTGCGTCACATTGCTGGCCTGCAGCTCGGTACGCTCCGCCAGGGCCTGGTTATCCTGCGTGAGTGCATGCCCGGCCTGTGTCACCAGTGCGGCATTGCTGCGAATTTCCGCCACCATGCTGGACAGCGCCACCACCATGCTGTCCAGCAGATGTGCCATCTCGCCGAGTTCATCCTTGCTGCTGGCTGTGATGCGGTGGGTCAGATCGCCATGCGCCGCCTTGTCCATGGCCTTGAGCAGACGTGCCACCTCATACGAAATATTGCGATAGACGCTATAGAGCACAAACAGGAAGAGCAATCCACCTGCCGCAGCCACCGCCCCTTGCAGCGCCACGTTCTGTGAAAAAACCGCCGTTGCCCATAAGGCAGCCATGGCCACCAGCCCACTCACAGCTACACAGCCCAGTTTTCCTGCCAGCTTGCAGCGCCTCAAGATCCACAGCATCTCCGCCCTCGCCTTTGATTGGTATTGACCCCAAAGTTTGTAATCCCATGGTGCTGGCGCTGCCTCAGGAGTTTTCCTAGCCGGGCACGTAATCCTCAAGCAAGCCAATGCTGCATTCATGCTTTTTTTGCATTTAGAATGCAAATTTACGCATGATGCGCATGAGCGCTTGTATTGATATCCCATAATGTGCGGATCATGAATCCCCTGCTCCAACACTTACAGCCTTATCCATTTGAACGGCTGCGCCAACTGTTTGCGGGGGTCACCCTTCCCTCGCATCTGAGACCCATCAGCCTGGGTATTGGTGAGCCTCGCCATGCCACGCCCCACTTTCTTACCGAGCAGCTGACCGCCCATCTGGACGGGCTTGCCAGCTACCCTGCCACTGCGGGTTCCATGGAGCTGCGCCAGGCCTGCAGCAACTGGCTGCAGCGCCGCTATGGCATTGCCGTGGATGCCGCCACGCAGATCCTGCCTGTCAATGGTTCGCGCGAGGCGCTGTTCTCATTTGCCCAGACCATCATTGACCCCACGCAGCCCGGCGCTACCGTGCTGTGCCCCAATCCCTTCTATCAAATCTATGAAGGGGCCACCCTGCTGGCCGGTGCCCAGCCCTGCTTTGTGCCGAGCGACCCGGCGCGTAACTTCGCCGTGGACTGGGACAGCGTGCCTGCCGATGTCTGGGCCAAGACGCAGCTGATCTATGTATGCTCGCCCGGTAACCCCACGGGTGCGGTCATGCCGCTGGATGAATGGCAAAAGCTGTTTGACCTGTCTGACAGGTACGGTTTTGTGATTGCCTCAGACGAGTGCTATAGCGAAATCTATTTCCGCGATGAGCCGCCGCTGGGTGGCCTGGAAGCCGCCGTCAAACTGGGGCGCACCGACTACCGCAACATCGTAGCTTTTACCAGCCTGTCCAAGCGCTCCAACGTGCCCGGTCTGCGCAGCGGCTTTGTGGCGGGTGATGCCCAGCTGCTGAAATCTTTTCTGCTCTACCGCACCTACCACGGTGGCGCCATGGGCCTGCCTATCCAGCATGCGTCGATGGCCGCATGGTCGGACGAAGCCCATGTGCAGGAAAACCGCGCCATGTACCGCGAAAAGTTCGCGGCGGTCATGCCTATTCTGGAGCCTGTCATGGACGTGCGCCTGCCAGATGCCAGCTTTTACCTGTGGCCACGCATTCCTGATGCACTGGGCATGAGCGACACGGAGTTCGCCCGCGAACTGCTGGAATCCACGAATGTCACCGTGCTCCCAGGCAGCTATCTGGCACGAAACGTGCATGGGTACAACCCTGGTGCGCAGCGCGTGCGTCTGGCTCTGGTGGCAGAGACTGCAGAGTGTGTGGAAGCCGCGCAGCGCATCGCTGACTTTATTCAAAAGAAACTGAAATAGACCATGACCCAACAACTGCAACAAATCATCGACTCCGCCTGGGACAACCGCGCAGAAATTTCTGCCAAGTCGGCCCCCAAGGAAGTGGTGGAAGCCGTGGACTTCGCCTTGAACGCACTGAACAACGGTAAGTTGCGCGTCGCCAGCCGTGAAGCTGTCGGTCAGTGGACCGTGCACCAGTGGCTCAAGAAAGCCGTGCTGCTGTCTTTCCGTCTGAATGACAACAAGCTGATGCAGGCAGGCGACCTGAATTTCTTCGACAAGGTTCCTACCAAGTACGAAGGCATGAGCGAGGCTGACATCGCCGCCACCGGCGTGCGCGTGGTGCCTCCTGCCGTGGCTCGCCGCGGCTCCTTCATCGCCAAGGGCGCCATCCTGATGCCTTCCTATGTGAACATCGGCGCCTATGTGGATGAAGGCACGATGGTGGACACCTGGGCCACCGTGGGCTCCTGCGCCCAGGTCGGCAAGAACGTGCACCTGTCCGGCGGCGTGGGCCTGGGCGGCGTGCTCGAGCCCCTGCAGGCCAACCCCACCATCATTGAAGACAACTGCTTCATTGGTGCGCGCTCGGAAATCGTGGAAGGCGTGATCGTGGAAGAAAACTCCGTGATCTCCATGGGCGTGTACATCGGCCAGTCCACCCCTATCTTCAATCGCGAAACCGGCGAAATCAGCTACGGCCGCGTACCTGCGGGCTCCGTGGTGGTCTCGGGCAACCTGCCCAAGAAGACCAAGGACGGCAAGGACTACTCCATGTACGCAGCCATCATCGTCAAGACGGTGGATGCCAAGACACGCTCCACCACCAGCCTGAACGACCTGCTGCGTGACTGATAGACGCGCCGCATTGCGCTCTTGATACGCCTCAAACGCCTAGGTATGCCCTAGGCGTTTTTCTTGGTTTTTTTGTTGCACACTCAGGGGCATTCTGGTTTCACACAACAATGAGGCGAGGGTAAACCTATGGGCATGATGGAGCGCTTGCTACGCTTGATGGCGGAGAAAAAAGCTTCGGACATTTATCTGTCTGCAAGCTCGCCAGCACTGATCAAGATGGATGGTGTCTGCGTACCCATCAACAACCAGCTGCTCAGTCCAGACACCCCGCGCGCCTTGCTGGCCGAAGTCGTCAAACCGCAAGACATGGAAACCCTGCAGGAAACAGGTGAGCTCAATATCGCCGTTCCGCTGCAAGGCGTAGGCCGTTTTCGTATCAGCGCCATGCGCCAGCGCGGCACCATTGCCGTGGTGATTCGCTTTATCTCCCAGCAAATCCCCAAACTGCATGACCTGCAGCTGCCTTCCATTCTGGAGCAGCTGGTGCTGGAAAAGCGCGGATTGATTCTGGTCGTCGGGGCAACAGGTTCGGGCAAGAGCACCACGCTGGCTGCGATGATCGACAGCCGCAATGAACAGAAAACGGGCCATATCCTCACGATTGAGGACCCGATTGAATTTCAGTTCAAAAACAAGCGCTCCATCGTCAACCAGCGTGAAGTGGGCTCTGACACCCAGTCACTGCAGACTGCGCTCAAAAACGCGCTGCGCCAGGCACCGGACGTGATTCTGATCGGCGAAATCCGCGACCGCGAGACCATGTCTGCCGCCATTGCCTACTCCCAGTCTGGCCACCTGGTGCTGACCACCCTGCACGGTAACAACTCTTACCATGCACTCAACCGCATTCTGAGCTTCTACCCCGTAGAGGTACGTGCCACCATGCTGGGCGATCTGGCTTCATCCCTCAAAGCCATCATTACCCAGCGCCTGCTGCGCACGACCACTGGCTCACGCGTTCCAGCCACTGAGGTACTGCTCAACACCAAACTGGTGTCTGAGCTGATTGAGAAAGGTGACTTCTCCGGTGTGCGCGACAACATGGAAAATTCCATGGCCGAAGGCTCTCAGACCTTTGAAGAAGACATCGCGCGCCTCATCACTAATGGCACAATTGAGCGCAGTGAAGGCTTGGCCAACGCAGACTCACCCACCAACCTGATGTGGCGCCTGCAAAACGCACCTCAAGGCAATGTGCAGCCCCTCCGCACGGAGGTACGCGCCCCTGCTGATGAGACTTCTGCGGTTCCGGCCCTGCCTGCGTTTGACAGCGCATTGCTCAACACCTGAAAAGCTCCGTGACAGTTGTCAGGGGGCACAGACTGCAGTTGCATGCTGCAGTCTCGTCTGGATTCCTTTTATGTCTCGCACCCTGCAACTGGCTGAGCAATTGATCAGCCGCCCCTCCGTCACCCCTGAAGATGCGGGCTGTCTGGAGCTTTTAGCCGACCGCCTGCACGCGCAGGGCTTTACCTGTGAACGTCTGGACGGAGGCCCTGACACTTTCCGCGTTCACAACCTCTGGGCTATCCGCCGCAGCCAGCACCCCAACGCCAAAACCCTGGTCTTTGCAGGCCACACCGATGTGGTGCCCACAGGCCCTGTCGAGCAATGGTCCCACCCGCCATTCACCCCTACCTACCAAGACGGCAAGCTCTTTGGTCGCGGCAGCAGCGACATGAAGACATCGATTGCCGCCTTTGTGGTCGCGGCAGAAGAGTTTCTGGCAGATAACGCCGAGACTCCGTTGAACATTGCCTTCTTGCTGACCAGCGACGAAGAAGGCCCCGGCCATGATGGCACCAAGATCGTGGTCGAAGCGCTGCGCGAACGTGGCGAGCCACTGGAGTGGTGCATCGTAGGCGAGCCTACCGCCGTGAAGCAGACAGGCGACATGATCAAAAACGGCCGCCGCGGGTCGCTGAGCGGTCGCCTCACCGTGGAAGGCATTCAGGGCCATATCGCCTACCCACAACTCGCTCGCAACCCCATTCACCACGCCCTGCCTGCGCTGGCAGAACTGGCCAGCATCGAGTGGGACCAGGGCAATGCGTTTTTCCCGCCCACCAGCTGGCAGATCAGCAATATGCACGGCGGCACGGGCGCGACCAATGTCATCCCTGGCGAAGTCGTGATTGACTTCAACTTCCGCTACAGCTCGGAAAACACGGCCGAAAGCCTGAAGCAGCGCGTCAAATCCGTGCTGGACAAGCATGCGCTGGAGTATGACCTGGCCTGGGCGCTGTCTGGCGAGCCCTTCCTGACCACGCCTGGCGATCTGGTCACTGCTGTACAGCAAGCAATTCGCGCTGAAACCGGGCTGGAGACTGAGCTTTCGACCAGCGGCGGCACCAGCGATGGCCGCTTTATCGCCAAGGTCTGCCCACAGGTGATAGAACTCGGCCCACCGAACGCCACCATCCACAAGATCGACGAGCACATTGCCGTCGCCGATGTGGAACCGCTGAAGAACATTTACCGCCGCGTGCTGGAAAACCTGCACGCACGCCTGCAGCCTGCTGCACTGGAACAAGGAGCCGCTGCATGAGCCACGCTTACACCCTGCCCCACGGCAACACCGTGGGTGAATTGATTACAACCGGCGCTCAATGCCTGGAACAAGCTGGCGTAGGCTTTGGCCATGGCACCAGCAATGCCGAAGAAGAAGCCATCTGGCTGGTGCTGTTCAAGCTCGGCTTGCCTATCGACGCTCCACTGGGCGACGAAGAAGCTTCTGTAGAAAATCAGGCTGTAACGCCCGAGCAGCAAGCGCTGGTAGCTACGCTTTTTAAAGAGCGTATCGAGACACGCAAGCCTGCGGCCTATTTGACGAATGAAGCCTGGCTGATGGGCGTGCCGTTTTATATCGACGAGCGCTCCATCGTGCCACGCAGCTTTATTGCAGAGCTGCTGGCCGACGGATCCATCGACCACTTCCTCTCGGACAAGACCAAAAACGTGCTGGACCTGTGCACGGGCAACGGCTCGCTGGCCTGCCTGGCCGCCATGGCCTACCCCGAGGTCAACGTCACCGGCGCGGATATTTCCACGGATGCACTGGCTGTGGCCCGCATCAATGTGGACAAGCACGGTCTGCAGGAGCGCGTGACGCTGGTGGAAACCGATGGTCTGTCTAAGGTACCCGGCCCCTGGGACCTGATCCTGTGCAACCCGCCCTATGTGAATGCCGACAGCATGTCCAAGCTGCCTGCCGAATACCTGGCCGAGCCAGAACTCGCGCTGGCCGGTGGCACAGACGGCATGGACTTTATCCGCCAGCTGTTTGCCGATGCACCTGCCTGCATGACAGAAGACGCCGTGCTGGTGCTGGAAATTGGCAATGAACGCCCCTTCTTTGAAGCGGCCTTCCCCGAGATGCTGGTCTACTGGCTGGACACCAGTGTGGGTGAAGATGCCGTCCTGCTGGTCACACGCCAGGAACTGCTGGCCCATGCCCAGCGCACGGCACAATAAGCTCCACACCAGCTTGAAATCATTTCAAGCCTTTTTGGCCTCTAGCGCTTATGCAGCAAGCGCTAGCAGCTATTAAATTTTTAACACCCGCATGATTTGCAACATCTGCGGGTGCGCTTTTTTCTCAAATCTCGATGATTACCCTGAAAAACGTCACCCTGCGCCGTGGCACCAAAGTTGTGCTCGACAGCGTCAATGCCACCATCAACCCCGGCGAGCACGTGGGTCTGGTGGGGCGCAACGGGGCAGGCAAGTCATCGCTGTTTGCCCTGCTCAATGGCACGCTGCATGAAGACGGCGGCGACTTTTTTATCCCTCCGACCTGGCGCATGGCCCAGGTGGCCCAGCACATGCCAGAAACCGACGAATCTGCCACACAGTTTGTGCTGGACGGCGACACACGCCTGGCTGAAGTGCAGGCGCGCCTGAAAGCCGCAGAAGCCTCTGGCGACGGCATGGCCATTGCCCAGGCCCACGCCGACCTGGCCGATGCCGGTGCCCACGATGCCACCGCGCGTGCGCAGGCCCTGATTCTGGGATTGGGTTTCAAGACCAGTGAGCTGGAGCACCCGGTCAACAGTTTCTCCGGCGGCTGGCGCATGCGT